>ENA-OWYM01000020-OWYM01000020.1-human-gut-metagenome-genome-assembly--contig:-NODE-20-length-77947-cov-11.598444_pt1 | contig 77947 bp, 67 predicted proteins | sample MGYA00249748_ERZ652082 | MGnify/ENA primary metagenome ERZ652082 (study PRJEB26925, sample SAMN05827187) | human gut metagenome | biome: ENVO:2100002; feature: ENVO:00000062; material: ENVO:00002003...
ACGAGATACTGATCGGTCTCGTGGGCTCGGAGATGTGTATAAGAGACAGGTATTACGGCACGCTGCCGCATAACGCCAAAGCCATCTACCAGAAGTATCTGGGCTGGTACGATGCGAACCCGGTCAACCTGAACCCGCTCCCGCCCAGCGATGCCGCTAAGAAGCTTGTAGAATATCTGGGCAGCACGGAGCTGGTGCTCTGCAAGGCAAAAAAGGACTATGCAAAGGGCGAATATCAGTGGGTGGCACAGATCACCAAGGAGCTGGTCTTTGCAGACCCGTCCAACCAGAAGGCACGCAACCTGTGCGCCGATGCGCTGGAGCAGTTGGGTTATCAGGCGGAATCCGGTGCGTGGCGCAACGCCTACCTGATGGGTGCGGCGGAGCTGCGGAACGGCAATTTGTCTGGGCGGGCCCGCACGGCGAATGGTCTCACCAACAGTATGCGAGCAATGACGGTTTCCATGCTGTTGGATTATATCGCCATCCTGACGGATGCCAACGCTGCACAGAATGATGACCTGACCCTGAATCTGACCGTAACGGATGAGAATGAGCAGTTCTATGTCACCCGCAAGAACGGCGTGCTGCTGACCTATCCTGGCGAGAATCGCCCGGATGCGCAGGCGTCCGTTACTTGTCGGCGGCTTCAGTTGTTTGCTCTGATGACCGGTCAGCAGGCAGGTCAAGTCCAGATCAGCGGCGATGCCACAGTCCTGAAACGCCTGCTGGCGTATGCCTCCAAGTTTGAAAAGACCTTCAATGTCATTGAACCGTAAAAACGGCTTCTGATCTCGGGATATGTCAAGAAGGCTGTTGCAAAATAGCCCAAACGAAAAAAATGAGATAGACTTCCCCGAAAGGGGTTGCCTATCTCATTTTTATTGTAAGCTGAAACTGCAATGAACCAACTACAGCATGAACAGTATACAGGAAAGGGCGGCATAGCGGTTGGCACTGCCCTCTGCCTTGGCCACAAGAACGCATTCGCCCTCTTCCACCACTGTTCCGGCGTAGACGGTGGCACCGGTGGTCTTGCGTACTGGCATAGATTCTCCGGTGAGGGCGGCTTGGTTCACCATGGCTTCGCTCTCCAGTACCATGCCGTCCAGCGGTATCGGCAGCATGGAGACGCAGAAGCTCAAGCCCTACCACATGGAAAACCTCTACACGACCCTGAGCAAAACGCCCTGCGGTTCGTATGTCGAGAGAAAGAAGCAGGAACTGACCGAAAAGCAGAAGCAGCGGTTCCTTTCCGGCACCACCATCCATGAGGTGCATCGGCTGCTGGGCACAGCGTTCCAGTATGCCGTAGAGTGGGGCATCCTTGTCAAAAGTCCTGTTCCTGTGGACAGCCCCAAGAAGTCCACGCAGGAACGCACCATCTGGACGGTAGAGGAAATGCGAGCGGCTCTGGACAGCATGGAGGCCCCCATCCTGCATCTGGCAGTCCACCTCGCGCACTCATATCCGAACTTTTCTCCGCTTTCACAGCTTCCCCGAAAGCGACCGTTTCTGTACCTTCCTTATAGTTAAAGGTAATAAGTACCTTATCATCGTAGAGATAGATGGCATTGATGAAGGTATCCACCAGTGCCTGCCGCTGCTCCGGCTGGGTCATATCCAGCTTGCGGAAGCGAAGCAGCCAAAAGCGGACGAACTCCTCTTTCATCTTTGGCTTAGCCAGCCGTTCCTCTGCAATGCGGGCTTGCAGTTTTTTTCGCTGATCTTCCAGAGCTTCCAGCCGTTCCTTGGTAGAGCTGGTCAGAATGCCCATCTGGATGGCATTCAGCATATTGGTGATGCCAACTTCCGTTTCTTTCAACTGCTTTTCATAGATGGGCAAATCCGTGCTTTCCTGATTTTGCAATTCCATGACTTTGGCAATGATAGCATTCATGGAAGCGTCATCTTCCACCAGTTTCATGGTCTCGTTGACAACCAGATCTTCCAGCCACTGTTTCCGCACGGCCTTTTTATCGCAGGTCTTTTTCTTCTTGGCAGCAGCACACTTATAATAGGTGTACATCTTCCCGGTGTGGCTGACACCGCTTTCTCCGAACATCAGCGCACCGCACTTGCCGCAGTACAGCTTGGTGGTGAGCAGATAGCTTTCCTCTGCCTTATGACGGGCAGGGGCCTTTTTATTTTTCGCCAGCTTTTCCTGCACCTTGTTGAACAGGTTCGCGTTTGCGCAGCGAAGCGGAGCAATGAAAGCCCCAGTGGAGCTTTTAAGCGACAGAATGGTCTTGCGTAGCAAGATGGAGGGGCCTTGCCCCGACAAGTTCACCTGACCCAGTGCCGGGATCGCATTGGGCTGTACCACATCCCGCAAACGCAATTCGCCGATGTACCGGCGATTACTCAGCATCCGCTGAATCGTATTGTAGGACATCTCCCCGCCCATCGAATTTTTGATGTTGTGTGCCTTTAACCAATCCCGCAGGTCGGTCATCAAAGATGCCACGATCACTGTCCTTAATCATCTGCTGGAACTGCGGGCGATTATCCGTTTTTTAACCGAATGCAAGACTTTTTCCCAAATAAAAGCCGCCCTCATTCTCAGATCGTCCAGTTCTGGCTTGCCGACTGCAGATCCACCATGTGGGTGTACAGTCCCTTCCGGGCGTACAGCTCTGCCGGGCTGCCCTGCTCGGCCACGATGCCACCCGACAGCACCACCACCTGATCCGCACCTGCCACGGTACGCATCCGGTGAGCGATGATGAGGATGGTCTTGTTTTTTATGAGCCGGGATAGTGCCTCCTGAATGGCAGTTTCGTTTTCCACATCCAAGCTGGCGGTGGCCTCGTCCAGCAGGATGATAGGCGCATCCTTCAGAAAAGCACGGGCGATGGAAATGCGCTGACGCTCGCCGCCGGAAAGAGCGCAGCCATTCTCGCCGATGTTGGTGTTCCACTTGTCCGGCAGCTTTTCGGCAAATTCCTCGCAGTTTGCTAGCTTTGCCGCCGCCAGAACCTCCTCGTCGGTGGCCCCCTTGCGCCCCAGACGGATGTTTTCGAGGATCGTGTTGTCAAACAGGGTCACATCCTGAAAGACGATGGAATACAGGCTCATGAGCTTTTCCGGGTCGATTTGGGAAACCTCCATGCCGCCCACGGTGATGCTGCCCTTCTGGTAATCCCAGAACCGTGCTGCCAGCCGGGAAACAGTGGTCTTGCCACCGCCGGAGGGGCCCACCAGTGCCGTGACCTCGCCCTGCTTTGCGGTAAAAGAAACATCCCGCAGAACCGTCTCGCCAGAGTTATAGGCAAATCCCACATGGTCGAACACGATATCGCAGCCCTGATTGGTCAGCTGCTCGCTGCCGGTCTGCAGGGAAGCGTCCAGAATCTCATTCATCCGCCCCACATTGGTACGCATGGCGATGACCGCCGCCAGATTCTGCAAAGCCCCCTGCATGGGGTCGTACATCCGGGATGCCGCCATCAGGAACAGAAACAGGGTCAGTACATCGATACTGCCCTGCACCAGCAGCACCGAACCGGTGAGCGCCACCGACGCAATACCCAGCTTGAGCACCATGCCGGCGGAGGACACAAACAGCGCTGTTTCCAGCTCTGCCACAATAGACTGCTTTTCCACTGCCCGAATTTTGTCGGAAAGGCCGGACAGATACCGCTGCTCCGCATTGCTGGCTTTCAGGTCCCGGAGGGTCTCGATGTACTCCTGAATGCCGTCCGCACAGGCCATTTTCGCCGCCATGGTCCTGGCCTGCACCTTATCCTGTACCCGATAGCTGCCCACCACGATGGCAGCGGATACCGGAATGACCCACAGAGCCGCCAGTGCCATCCGCCACTCAAAGGCGAACAGGCTCAGGGCAATGAGCACGGTAGAGATGAGGGAACCGAACAGACCGGGGATGAAGTGGGAGCAGTCCTTTTCCAGTACCTCGCAGTCCGCCATGATGGTGCTGGTCAGGTCGGCAAGATCCCGCTTGCCAAAGAAGGACAAGGGCAGCTTGCGCAGCCGCTCTGCAAGGGTCAGGCGGCGGGTGCCGCTCTCTTTATAGGTGGTAAAATAGGTGCCGTTGTACTGGAACCATGTGGTCAGCAAAATCAGCACAAAGCAGGCAACGCATCCCACCAGATAAAAGGTGCTTCTCCCGCTCGTAGAGCCTGCCAGCAGGTCTTTTACCAGAAGATACAGCAGCCCGGTGGGCAGCATGAACGCCATGTTCTGGAACGCACAGGCCAGAACGCCCTTTACAAGCCCCTTTGCGCCCTCCGGGGAGCTGGCTGTGGCGTGTTGAATTTTTTCGATCATTCCTTACCCCTCCTTTGCGACCTTCCACTGCACCGACGCCTGATACTCCTGCCACATCCGGGCAAACAGACCGTTCTGCACACACAGTTCGTCCTTTGTGCCGGATTCCACAATCTGCCCATCCTGCACCACATAGATGCAGTCGGCGTTGGCGACTGTGGACAGGCGGTGCGCGATCATCAGCACCGTTTTGCCCTTGGCAAGCTGGGCAAAGGCTGCCTGCACCTTTGCTTCATTGTCCGGGTCGGCAAAGGCGGTGGCCTCGTCCAGGATCAGGATGGGCACATTTTTCAGCATGGCGCGGGCAATAGCAATGCGCTGCTGCTCGCCGCCGGACAGATACACGCCCTTGGTGCCGATAACGGTATGGATGCCCGCTGGGAACTTTTCTATAATATCCATGCACTGTGCAGCTTTCAGTGCCGCCAGCACCTCGGCTTCGGTGGCCTGCGGCCTACCCAGACGGACGTTATCCAGAATGCTGCCCTTGAGCAGGCGGCTGTTCTGGAACACAAAGGAGATGGTATCCATCAGCTCTTCCTTGGGGATATCCCGCACATCCGCTCCGCCCACCCGGACGCTGCCGCTCTGCACATCAAAGAACCGGCAGACAAGGTTTGCCAGCGTGGATTTTCCGCCGCCGGAGGGGCCTACAAAAGCCACAGTCCGTCCCGGCTGGATCTCCAGCGAAACGCCCTTGATGACCTCGGTTTCTCCGTCATAGCTGAAACGCACGTTCTGCAGCGCGACAGAAGCATCCTGCGGGTGCTGCGGAACAGCCTGCACCTGCATGGGTGCTGCCTCCAGCACCGAGTCGATGCGTGCCAGCACATCCGCCACAACGAGTTCATTTTCGCTCATGTACATGATGCGGGTCAAAGTCAGGGAGATCACCGGCGTGATGATGATATAGAACAGCAGATTCAGCAGAAATTCCGGGGTCACGCCGTGAGCCGTGAACAGCAGCCCGCCCGCGATCAAAAAGGCGAACACGCCGTTGACGGCAGCGGTATAGAACATCATGGGCAGACGCAGGTCTTTGGTGTAGGAGATGACCCACTTTTCATACTCATCAATGGTGGTCTTGAACTTTTTGAAGGAAAATACCGACTGCCCGAAGGTCTTGACCACCGGGATACCCCGGACGTACTCCACCGCCTCGTTGGACATAGCCTCCAAGGCATTGCCGTACTGCCGCATTTTTTCAGCCATCTGCTTGCCAGTCATGGTCGTCATAATGAGGAAGGCCAGCACCACCGGCGCAAGGCTCAGCAGCCCCAGCCGCCAGTCGAACGCCAGCAAAAGAACCAACAGACCTATGGGTGTTGCCATTGCATTATATTTGTCCGGCAGCTGATGGGCGAGAAAGGTCTCCGCTGCGCCAGTACTCTCGTGGATGATCTTGCGCAGCTTACCGCTGCCAAACGTCTCAGTAAAGCCCAGCGGCAGTGTGGCAAGGTGTTCGGAAACCTCCAGCCGCAGATTGGTCGCCACCCGGAACGCCGACAGATGGGAGCACATCAGTGCCGCAATGTAAATGAGGTAAGCCAGCACCGCAAACAGCACTGCCATCCAGCCGTAATGGGGGATGTTCACCGCCTGCGCATAGTCCGGCGCGGCGTTCAGCACATCCCGCAGGATCTTCCAGATGTACACAAAAGGCACCAGCGCCACCAGCGCACTGACCGCAGACAGCACCCACGAAGCGTAGGTGAAATATCGGTAGTTCCCGGCATAGCCCATCAGCCGGGAAAGATCGGACTGTTTTTTCACGAAAGAACCTCCTTCAAATAATTTTTATGCAAAAATGTGCCGTGGCGTTTTTGCTCCACAGCACATTCTGCGTATTAACCTGCTAGATTTTCAGTACAGAACAGCTCAATGCAGTTGTCGATCATAGTCTGGTCGCAATCCGTAGAAATGCCAGATGCCACCCAGTAAGCATATTCGCCTGCATCGTACTGGCTCAGAGCTTCTGCATCCGAACCATAGCGAAACTCAATGTGGTAGGTTTCCGCACTGGTGTCTGGCGCGAGGAAAAAGTAGGTGAACTCGCCGGAATCGGCATCATCACTTTCAAACTCATACAGTCCATGCACAGGCTCCATGCCAATGTAGTGATAGGTATGGGAGAACAGCACATTGCCGTCCTTATCGGTGCCGGAAATGGTAGAAGTTTCACCATCGAAGGTCAAGGTCGCAAGGCTATTGGTAAAGCCGCAGAAATAGGCTCCGCCGCCGTTGGCATAGGCCTCGACGGCATCCTCGCCGTAGACATCGCTCGTAACCATTGAAGAGAGCTTTTCAAAGGCAGCTTCCGCATTTTCCTCTCCCACAAGGGCGGTACAATCATCCAGCCATGTCTGCTTATATTCGTCCGCCAGAATCACCGGCCACAGTTCCTGATAGCTGCCTGTTAGGTCGTTCAGCAGCTGTGCAGCGGCAGCTTCGTTTTCATCCACAGCAGAAGAGGCGGTCTCTTCTACGGAAGAAACAGTGCTTTCTGCGGCAGAACTTGCAGAAACGGGAACAGAGCTCGCCGTGCCGCTGCTGCAGCCAACCAGAAGAGAAGCAGACAGAGCTAGCACAGCAGCTGCACTCAGAATTCTTTTCATCAAACGCATTATCAATTTCCTCCACAAAATCAGAATATCGGCGTTAGCTTCAACTAATCACGATACTGATTTTACTGGAACCGGACTTTCTGCGCAAGAACCAAATCGACAGAATCTATCCAATCGGACGCATCTTCCGATACTCCGTAGGCGTCATGCCGGCTGCTTCCCGAAATGCAGAAGAAAACTTATTCGGATTTTCGTACCCGACCCGATGGGCGATTTCAGCAACCGTGCAATCGGTTTCGAGTAGTAGCTTCTGTGCCAGCTGCAGCCGGTACTCTTTCTGATACGCATAGACCGAGCTTCCGTAAATGCCTTTGAAACAGCTTTTTAATGCCGTAGGCGAAAGGCCGACCTCCTGTGCAAGCTGTTCGATTGTACGGTGAACTGTCAGTTCCTGCGTGAGAAGAGCCGCAGCCTGCTTCACACACTCCACCTGATGCTGATTGAAATACTCTGTCTGCTGCACATCTTCCCTGTTTTTCAGCCGGGTCAGAATATGCAGCAACTCCAGCACTTTCAGCCGAAGATAGCCGGTGTCCGGCACAGAATGCGCTGTGTAAAGCTCTGAAAAAATATGGGCAATGGTCGGTTCTGACCGCAGGATACAGCAGCGGTTTTCCGTGCAGATGTACCGCCGTATGACATCAAGGTCTACACCGTACCATTCCATTTGTTTCCGCATTTCCGGCGAAATCGCATCCAGATCCAGTAGGATGGTGATGCCGTGGTAGTGCCGCAGCGGAAAGCAGGAGGACGACTTTTTGCGCGCTGCTGCACACACCGCAAAATCCCCTGCTGCCAGATAGCAGCAGCTATTTGCCCCAAAACTGCACTCGTAACGCCCCACGCGGCAGTGGTTGATTTCAATGACATTCCGCATTGGTGCCGTGGCTTCCTCAAAGAATGCAAGGTGCATATCGTTATAATACAGCTCTGCACCCAAAAACAGTGGACAGATGGTCATACTCCCGCTCCCCGTTCCGTTGGAGAACACGACGGTGCGGGGCATCGCCGTGGAAGCAGTTTGCTCCGGGGATAGATCAAAAAGTGATTCATACATAGCCATTCTCTTTTCCTGAAGATTCGCTTTTTCTTGCTGATTCGCAGACGTGAAGTGTCAAATTCCATTTCTCTGCAAAAATGTTTCCATCAAATCAAGATACCGTTCCGCCTGAACAATGAAGCTCACATGACCGCCCGGAACCGTGCGGATCTCTGCTCCGATACGCGGCCCCAGATAGGTGGCAAACCATGCCATGGTGGCCACCCATGTATGGATAGTCAGAGCGATTGCAACGGTGAATATCCCGCACAGAAACTGGACGTTTTTGGTTTTTCTGTATTTTTCGTCGATGTCCGCATTCAGTGCCTTTACCACAAAGTAATAGAGAAAGCCCCCGACCGCTCCCAGCCCAACGGTAAGCACAGGCTTCCACAGCCCGTAGGAGCCGGACAGATAATAGACTCTGTTGAAAAGACCGGTGTCCGTTTCCTGAAGTGGAATGCAGCCCAGCAACCAGTCCCCGGCAGCCATAAATCCGCATCCGACTGCGCCAAGAATGCACCAGCGGATGAACTGTTTCGTTTCTTCTTTCTTCATTTTCTTCGCTTCCCGTGCATCTATTTTATGGTTTTCATGCAAAAATCGCAGCGGTCATTTCCACGCCCCAGCGTCATGCTTCTCTCCCAGATCAGCTTCGGATGCAGCCCGGTATAGCTGATGTCGTCGCTGTCGCAAAAGCAGCGGCACAGCTCCGGGCAGCCGTATTCTGCGCAGGTGTCGTGATAGGGACACTTCATCATATCCACACGCCAGACGCCGTTGCCGGTCTGCAGTTCTTTTGGGGCAAAGCCCGCCGCCGGGCCGAAAATGCTCCGGGTGGATTTGACGAAAACGCCGGGAACAAGGCGGTAAAGCCCCGGTATGTGCAGCAGGGCGGCAATCTGTTTGTGGCTCGTTCTCGCCAACCGCTCCACATAGCCGTGAACGGTTTGCAGTGCTTCTTCTTTCGGCATGACCCGCTGCAAGGTTTCGTAGGCCGCAATGCCCGGCAATATCTGCCGCTTGAGGTGGTATTGCTTTTCCTTGCTTGCACCCGCGTTTTCAGCCAGCAGCGCATTCAGGCGCATATCAAAAGCGGCGTTCAGTTGCTTTGCCTGCGCGGGAAAGCGTTGCGCCGCAGTCTCCCGAAAGTCACGGGAAAGATAGGTTTCCTTCCTCTTCATCGTCCGTTACCCTTTCTTTTTGTACCCGCAGTCGCAGTAGGGTCCGCCGGAGGCAAGGGTGTACTGCCGCGCAAAATTTGTCACACCGCCCGCTTCGCTCATGGTGTAGTCCAGACGGCACAAAGCAGGGGTCAGGTCATATAGCCCCAGCTTTTTCATCAGCACACAGATGCCGCATTTTGTAAAGCGTCCCTCGTAGCCGCTGCCATCCGGGTATTCGTAAAACTCCATGTTCCACGAATAGGGGTTGCGGTCGGCGGCTTTCAGGGCGGCAGTGGCTTTCATGGCGGCTATATCCTTTGCGGTAAACTTGCTTTTTCCGCTCTTGCGGCAGAACCACTGCATGGGCTTTGTCATCATGGATCTTGCGTAGTAATCCGTCAGCCTGTCCACCTCTGGGCGTTGCGGCATGGAGAGAATGAACGCGCCGAGCATTGCGCAGTTGACGATGTTCATCTTGAAGCGGTCCGCTTTTTCAAACTCCGGCAGCCTGCGGATGATCTGCTGGTATTGCGGCTTTGCCTTTTTCGTGATGGCTTTTGCGGTAGCTACATCATAGCCCAGCACAGTGGTCAGCTGCTTTTGAAAGGAACCGGCAAACAGCACCCACATCCCAAAGGGCATCCCGGCATACTTCATTGCAGATACCTCCCGGCTTCCGCTTCCAGTGCCTGCCATACCGGGTAGACTGCGCCATGTTCATCGAAAAATTTCTTAAGATCCCGGTTCAGCGCACTCATTTCGTCGATGGCGTTCATGGCATGGTCGGAGGCGCAGAGCTTGCCCAGCGAAGTGGCGCACATCAGCTTGAAAAAGCGCAGGCAGGTCTTGCGGTATTTCTCCCCTTCAAAGTCTGCATCCTCCTTGGGCAGAATGGTGTGCCCGGCATTTCGGATGGCGCGGTATCCCTCGATGTTGGCATCCAGCACACGGTTCAGGTACGCGGTATCTCCCCTGAGCTTTTTCAGGTCGCCGTCTGTCTTATAGCAGGCGAAGGCCGCAGGCATCACAAACGCGGCATGGCAGAGCAGATAGTCCTCCATGTTCGGCTCGTAAACGACCTTATATTTTGTGCCGTGGAAGATGCGCCCGATCAGCTGTTTATTGGAGATTGCACCCGGCAGCTGTCCGATGGTGATCTTTTTCAGGTCGATGGAGACCACCCGGTCAACCTCCCGATGCCCGGCTGAAAGCGCAAAGGCAAACAGGACGTTCTTCCCCGGCAGCGCCGCTGCCAGCGCCCTCGCCTGCACATTGTTCCCCACAAAAACGATGTTCTTCGTCCGGTTCGCCCGCAGCGTGTCCAGAACGGAATCCAGCTGTGTATAGCGCAGGACCACAAAGATCACATCGTACATTGCATCCGGTGCAAGTTCAGTCACCACCGGAATGCGGCTGACCGAGGTGCGGAGCGAAAATTTGTCCTTGATCCGCAGGCCGTTCTGCTTGATCTCCGCAGCCCAGTTTCCCCGCGCAAGCAGAGTGGCATCCTTTCCGGCGCGCAGCAGATTTCTTGCTAGATTGCACCCCAGAACGCCTGCACCATATACCAGAATTTTCATTTCTTGCCTCCAAATCTGATCTTCACGATCTGCATTTTCATCCCGTTGTCCCCGACCTTGGCGAGAAACCGGAAAAAGCCGCTGACAGAAGGATCTTTCAAATCGTTGTACCCCATCATATAGCCCCTGCTGGATACTTGCAAACGGCTGTCCCATGGGGAAAGCTCGCTTTTCGCATCCGAAACCGCGAAATATGCTCCCACATCCTTGATTTTTGCCGTTCTGAGCCACGTTTTGGCGATCATCTTCACCGCCGTGCGGTTGGCAGCATCGAACACCAGCACCCCGCCGGGAAAAGCATCTGCCATCCCCTGCACCAGCGCACCGAACCGCTGCATCAGGCCGCGGGAGTTTTTCTCTGCCTGCGAAAAATCGTAGTCGATCTGGTCGATCAGATGCACCGCCGTCTCGTCCCGGTAAAGGTTTGGGTACAGTTCGGTGCGCAGCTTCCGGGAATACAGCGGGAGAATCAGAGTTTCCTGCACGGTGTTTTTCTCGATTTTGTATTTCACATCGGGTCCTCTCACTTTCTGATAAACGGCAGCTTCGGCATACCGTCCTGCTCAGCGATAAATGCCAGCATTTCAGCAAAGCCCTTCGGATCACGAATCTGATATTGCATGTGATCGTATCCCTTAAATACGGGGTAATTGCCGCAGGGATAGGCTTCTATCACCGCTTGACGGTATCTGAAATGATCTTCTATGCTGCCAAACTCGAAATAGAGATGCTTTTGCAGTTCTTCGGAAAGTGCTGGAAAGGGTTTGTCCTCCAGACTGTCCAGAATATGCCGCCGCAAATTTGTGTAGGTCAGATTTTTCCCTGCGGCTATAAAATATGGCTTTATGGAATCATCGTCACACCACAGGATCTTTTTCAATGTGCCGCCCTTTGACCAGTACAGGCTCTTGATGGCCAGATACAGAAACGGTGTCATCATGCGGCGCGTACCTTTTCCGATTTGTGCAAACTGCCCGCCGTCAAAGAAAACATGTCCGATGGGCAGCTTCGTGCCTGTCAAAAACGCCATGGCAAGGTCAGCACCGATCGAAGAAGCCACAACCAGTTCAAGGCGTTCCACCCCCTGCGATTTCAGGTATTCTTCCACCTGACGAACCTCGTCCGCCTTGCTGACATATTTCTGCCCTTTGCAGTACACGGTGGAGGTAGGTAAAATGCAGAAATACCGATTCTGTAAATATTGCGCAACCGGTTCGCTGCTCTCTCCCGTCACGCCCATTGCATGAAAAAACAAAACAGCGGGATCATTCCGATTTCCAAATGTCTTAAACCTCATCGCAGTTCCTTTCCTCAATGAATAAAAGCAGTCATCATTGCCGCCAGTACCGCCGCTATGACTGCCATGCCCACCGTGCCGAACAGCCACTTTTTCTGTTTGTCTTTTGCGGTGATGTAGGGCTTCAGATCCTCTGTTCCGGGGATCGTCCATGCGTTCGTGTGCCCCACCCAATAGCCATCAACCAACAGGCGGTCCATGAGATTCATAACGGACAAGATAACGAGTAACTGCCAGAAACCCTGAACAAAGCCCTTTGCACCGTTTATCCCATAGACACAGACCAGCACATAGGCGATGTAGCCGGGAATGCATACCGCTTTGAAAATCAAAGCATTTCGCTTTATTTTTTCGCGTGTTGTAAGTCCCAGCTTCACGCACCGCTGCTGCACCGCCGGGCTGTAAAGATGCACCATCCCAACAGCCCCTTTGCAGATGCCCACAGCACAGACAAGAACCAGCAAAGCCCCCAGCCCAAGACCTTCCAGAATCACCTGTAAAAGCATTACTTATTCCTCCTGTATCCGTTTTCATCCCGGTATTCGGGATGTTCCTTTACGTATGGATCCTTATCGCCGCAGATGGTATAGTCGCATCGGCAGCCGTCCACGCAGGTGGTCGTCCGCACGAGCTTGGCATGGAGCAGTTCCATGGACGCATAGTCCACATTGCACAGGGCAGGCATAATGTCCGCAAATCCGAACCGCTTGGCAAATTCCGCCGCCGGACACGCCGTAAATTCATAATAGATGGGCTTGCTGTTTTCGTAAGGCGTAACATCCATCTCGTAATCATGCCATGTGTCACAGTGCTTTTGGGCAGTGCTGAATGCCCGATACATCAGCTTTTTCCAGAATGGCTTGTTGATGTCAACGAAGCGCAGCTTCCGGAAGGACGGCAGGATCAGATTTTCTTCTATCTCTTCCATTTCGCGGAATGTGACCACATCCCGGCACACATCGTAAAAGCACATGATGGCGATGCAGTCGTAGGTGCCGCCTACGCCGTTGTGAAAATTCTTTTTACCGCCGAGGTCGGTGCGCCACTTGGAAAGAAGCTCTGCGTATCTCAGCTGCACCTGCTCCCAGACCGCCTCACGCTCCACCTCCGGATAGTGTAGAGTGATTTTCGCCAGAATTTCCTTTTTGCAGGGTTTGGAATATAGCACATGGCAGCTACGGTCAATTTGTAATTCGCTGTCCTTCATCTTCCCACGCCTTTCAGAAAACCGCTCTTTGCATTTTCTTCGGTGTCGTCCGATTCGTCGTAGGCATCATACAGTGCATTGGGGTCGTGGACTCTTTTTCTGAAAGGCGAGCACAGTTCATTTTTGTGTGCAAAGGCAAAATCCATATTGTCCGTCCAGCCGGTGTGACCGGTAATGAACAGCGGCTGCAGCCCGCGTTTTTTCAGCTTTTTCTCCAGCAAAGCCAAAGACTTCACCGCCAGCTTGTTGTCCTCTGCCAGCGCAGAAATAAAGCTGTATCCGCCGTCCGCGCCAAACCACAGCGTGTCGCCGGTAAAAAGGTACTTATCGTCAATGAGGTAGACCATATGTCCCCATGTATGACCGGGAACCAGAAAGCACTCGATCCTGATGCCGTCAATGTCAAGTACCTGCCCATCGTGCAGCAGTACCTTTTCGTTGTTGATCGTGACCTGCGGCAATTTATAGAGATGATAGATGACTTTTCGCCGCACCTCGCCGGTGAGATACCGGTTCTCGATCTCGCCGATGTACAGCTTCGCATTCCGGAACAGCCCCGGACTGTCTGCTTCCACCGCACCCACATGGTCGGTGTCCTGATGGGTGATAAGGATATGGTGTATCGACTTCGGATCAATCCCAAGCCAGCTCATTTTTTCGGCAAGGCGGTCGTAGTTATATCCCGCATCGACCATAATGGTCGTATCGCCTTTGCGGTAGAAGAAGATGTTCGCCACCCATTCGCGCACGCAGGCAACATTCTCGTCGATCCAGCCGGTGTTCAAAGGCTTGAAGATTTCCTTGCCCCGGTACATCCAGCTCATTGCTTTTCTTTGAAACTCCGTTGCTTTTTTCGACATGATTACACCTCATTTCTGTGCTGTGATGCACAGCCAGCCCTTTTTATTTTTGTGGCTCTGAATCTGACAAAATCCTGCTTGTTCCAGATACGTTTTACCGTTCACAATGCAATGCTTTTTACCAGATGCGCCCACTGCTCCGGGTGACAGGCCAGCAATTCTTCGTGCTGCAAGTTCTGCTCATGGAGAACAGGATGTGCAAAATGCTGCTGATATCGGGCACGATATTTTGCGCCCATTTTCAGGGCGTAAAAAATATGGATCTCGGTACCGGGCACATGGATCTTATCCGGCAGCGGAGTGATAAGATCGGAGTAGAACTGATTTTTACAGCTCTGCATGGTCACATAAGGGCGGGCCTCACCGAACATTTTCAGAAAGGCTTTGACATAATCCCCCGACTCTCTGGCACGCTTATCCAGACGCTTTTGGAGAAATTTTGCCTTAATCTTTCCGTCCCGCACCACAGGGTAGATCAATGGCAGCAGAAAATCAGTCTGCAAGCTTGCCGTCAGCGGCGACGCCTGATCCAAATCGGAGCTACCCAGAATGCCGTAGTCCATGTGGATATTCTTCCGCGCCGCCAGCAGCCCCACAAACGAGCCGCCCAGAGAGCAGCCGTAGGCCGCTCGGATATGACCGCCGCAGTGGGTCTTGAGGTAGGCCTCGATTTTTTCGGTCTCCTCCAGCATGGTGGGAAATTCAGTCTGTTCAGTCTCATCAAAACCATCGTAGCTGACGCACAGCACCCGGAAGCTGTCAGCCAGAAGCGGGATTACCGCACCGAAATTGCTTTTCCAATGGCAACAGGTGCCCGGCAGCAGCAACAGCACCGGGGCATCCTCTGCACCAAATGTGTAGATTTTCATCGTGATACGTTCCTTCTCTATTTATTTTCCACCTGTAAATAGAAGAGATATATTTCTTCGTATAGGGCAGAGTTTTGGGTTAGGTAAAGCTAACTTTTTCATTCTATAAAAAGCCGCTTCTCAGCGGTCCTTCTGCCAAAATAATACGCCCTGCCGTCTCCTCTGTCAAGGAGTTTAGTCATTTTCGGAGATTTTGAAAAAGATTTCGTTATTGGAGCTTCCCCTGCAGCATAGAGGAGGCAAAACGTTTCCCGCATCGAAAAAATTTCGCCCCTGTAAACTTGTCTGTTTCTGCTTGACAACGCCCGGTGGGAGTGCTATTTTTACTTCTCGAATTTGTTTTGCCTAACCATCTGAGGCGCTTTGCCCCTGCATTTTTTTACATCGATTGTTAGACAATGCCAACTATTTTTCAAAACTGAGATAGAGGTGTGTTACAATCAGGTCACCGATGCCGACAGCTACGACATTACAAAGCCTTGAGCACAGCCACTGAAATGATGAAGAACACATGGAAGCGAGTGCTCAAGAACAATCAGAGCTATCTCTCCGACCCGGAAAAGCAGAAAGTTCTCCGTTTTGCCATGCAGCGACCGGCCCTCTATCTGAATGAACGGGAAGCCTGCATGGAACAAATTCTCGCTGAAACCCTTGAAGAAGCTGAAAAGACCGCATAACGACAGGCACTTGTAAGCCATCAATGAGCCACCAGCCGCAAGTGCAGGGTGGAAAACTTCCGCGCCCTTGCGCCTGATAAAAATTGGAACTTTGATTTTCTCGCCCGACTTTGCCACGGTGGGATGATCAAAGGAGCGTGCGTTTGAACAAAAAGAAAAAGTCTACAAACACTTCCCCTTATCCCGATGAAGTCATTGACCGTCTGGCACGGGCATTCTACCCGGCCATCCTTGCCTGCTGGAACAGCGAGGAAGGCCAAAGAGAATTTGCTGCGTGGCAGGTGGAACAGGCTCATCTTGCAGGAAAAGAAAAACAGGAAGTTCCCGCTGGGGAACTCCCTGTTGTACATATCGTTATCGTCTGTGGTCTTTGGCAGGGTGCGTCCTATTCAGGGGCGCACCCTGTTTTTTGTTTGCGTTTAATCTTCTAACCCATGGCTCCCGGCCACATTCTTCAAATATTCTTCCGGCTCGCCATTCAGAATCAAATCCGCATATCCCAGCGGGTCGTTGTAAATAAGATAGTCCAGCTCCGATCTCTGCGCCATGGTCACATCCAGTGCATCCTCAACCCCGGTACAGTCAATGGAGATCATTCTCCCATCCCGGAGCAGCAGCTCCACGCAGCCGGTATCCATGTTGAAATGGCAGGCTCTTGCATCGTACTTCATGTTTGTGTCCTTTCTGCCTTACGGCACCTTTACAGTTGTGACTTTTGTTATACGGTTCTTCTGATAAGGTTTTGGACACACAGCCGTCGGGAAGGAGCCTTCATTTTGCTTTCCGAAGAAAACAAAAAATCCGAACCCTTCTCCTATCGAGAAAAGGTTCGGATTTTCATGGTTTGGTGCGAGTAGTGATACAGAACTTTTCAAAAACCATCGTAGTACAATTTGTTTTTGAGGTTGTCGGATAGCAATTTGCTTGTATCGCACCCCGATGGGCGGCTGTATTGAAAAAATAGTTGCCTTTTATATACCACACAACCTAAAAATTATCAAGTACGCGCAGCGTTCACTTCTCCCATCACCGGGAGCAAATGGACGCTGCTTTTTTTGTTTACAACGAAAGGAGGCAACCGTGAAATGGCAGTTTTTCGGGTAGAAAAGAACAGCGGCTACACGGTCATGTCAAACCACCACCTGCGGAACCGGGCCTTGTCCCTGAAAGCCAAGGGCTTACTCTCCCAAATGCTCTCCCTGCCGGAAGATTGGGACTACACCCTGCAAGGGCTGGCCCGTATCAACCGGGAAAGCATTGACGCGATACGGCAGGCTATCCGGGAACTGGAACAGGCAGGCTACATCCAGCGTTCCAGAGAACGGGACGAGAAAGGGCGGCTGCGTGGTGCAGACTATGTGATTTTCGAGCTGCCGCAGCCCGTTCCTGCATCGGTTTCACCTACATTGGAAAATCCAACGTTGGAGAATCCCACGCAGGAAAACCCTACGTTGGAAAATCCAATGCAATTAAATAAAGATAAACTAATTACAGAAAAACAAAAGAAAGAGGGATTAAATACCGATTCCATTCCTATCCATTCCCCAAACCCCTTGCCTTTGGACGAGGACGAGGCAGCGGCACCGCCGCCGGAACGGACAGGAAGCCGAAAGGAAACGGCCTATCAAATCTACCGGGACCTGATTTTGGAGAACATCGAGTATGACACCCTCACCCAGAATCCCCGGATAGACCGGGAACAGCTGGACGAAATCGTGGACATCCTGCTGGAAACGGTCTGCACTTCCCGCAAGTCCATCCGGGTGGCCGGGGACGATTACCCGGCAGAGTTGGTCAAGGCGAAATTCTTGAAGCTGGACAGCCATCACATCGAGTTCGTCATGGACTGCCTGCGGGACAACACCACCAAAGTCCGCAACATCAAGCAATACCTGCGGGCCATGCTGTTCAACGCCCCCAGCACCATCAACAGCTACTATGCGTCCCTTGTGGCGCACGATATGGCGCAGCCCGATTGGGGCCGCCCGCCCAACACCTGACCGAAAGGAGTACCCATCCATGAGAACACTTTACCTGCGGCGGCTGGTGGTTCCACCCTAGCTGCCGCTCTGAATTTTCTGCAACAAGGAGGGATTCATATTGCAGGAAGAAGTCACCCAGAAAACTATTGCCCTGTCCATGAAAACGGGCAAGCTCACCGCCCAAGCGTTGCAAGCTGCCCTGAAAAAATATTTGCAGCACCGGGCCAAGGGGCCAAAGCTGCACCACGGCAAGCAAAGCCTGAAACAGCTGAAAGCCCACGGCGCTGCCCTGACCAACATTGAAGTCACGGAAGCGAACATCGGGGCGTTCAAGCCCTGCGCCAAGAAGTACGGCGTGGACTTCACCTTGCGTAAGGACAAGACCACTCAGCCGCCCCACTACATCGTGATCTTCAAGGCCAAGGATGCAGACAATCTGGAACAGGCGTTCCGGGAGTTCACGGCCAAAACGCTCTCCAAGGAGCAGCGGCCCTCCATCCGCAAGGTGCTGGCAGCAGCCAAGCAGAAAGCGGCCCAGCAGCCGAAACGCGCTAAAGAAAAAATCAAGCAAAGGGGGCTGGAACGATGAAGCCTGAACTGAAAAAGCTGCTGGTGCTGAATCTGCCGTATCTGCTGTTCGTGTACCTGTTCGCCAAATGCGGGCAGGCGTACCGTCTGGCGGCGGGCGCGGATGCTTCGGCCAAGCTGCTGCACCTGACGAGCGGCATCTCCGCCGCCTTTGCAGACCCGCTGCCCAGCCTGCATCCGTTTGACCTGTGCGTGGGCGTTGCCGGGGCGGTGGCTGTTCGGCTCATCGTGTACAGCAAAGGCAAGAACGCCAAGAAATACCGCAAGGGTGAAGAATACGGCTCTGCCCGGTGGGGCACCGCCAAGGACATTGCCCTGTACATCGACCCCAAGTTTGAAAACAACATCCTGCTGACCCAGACCGAACGCCTGACCATGACCGGGCGGCCCAAAGACCCCAAGACGGCCCGGAACAAAAATGTGCTGGTGATCGGCGGCTCCGGCAGCGGCAAGACACGCTTCTATGTGAAGCCCAACCTCATGCAATGTTTCCCCACTTCCGACTATCCCACCTCATTCGTGGTCACAGACCCGAAAGGCACACTGGTTCTCGAAACGGGCCAACTATTCCAGCGGGCAGGCTACCGGGTGAAAATCCTGAACACGATAAACTTTTCCAAGTCCATGAAGTACAACCCGTTTGTTTACATCCACTCGGAAAAGGATGTGCTGAAGCTGGTGAATACCCTTATCGCCAACACCAAGGGCGAGGGTGAGAAATCAGCAGAAGATTTTTGGGTGAAGTCGGAACGGCTGTTCTACACGGCTCTGATTGGCTACATCTGGTACGAGGCCCCGGCAGAAGAAATGAACTTCACCACCCTGCTGGAAATGATAAACGCCAGTGAAGCCCGCGAGGACGACCCGGACTTTCAAAGCCCGGTGGACCTCATGTTTGAACGGCTGGAACAGAAAGACCCGGACCACTTCGCCGTCCGACAGTACAAAAAGTTTTTGCTGTCGGCGGGCAAGACCCGTTCTTCCATCCTGATAAGCTGTGGTGCCCGTTTAGCCCCATTTGACATCCGGGAGGTGCGGGAGCTGATGGAGAACGATGAAATGGAGCTGGACACCATCGGGGATGAAAAGACCGTGCTGTTTTTGATTATGAGCGACACGGACACCACCTTCAACTTCATTCTTGCCATGCTTCAAAGCCAGCTTATCAACCTGCTGTGTGACCGTGCAGATGATAAATACGGCGGTCGGCTGCCTGTCCATGTGCGGCTGATTCTGGACGAGTTCGCCAACATCGGGCAGATTCCCAACTTCGACAAGCTGATTGCCACCATCCGCAGCCGGGAAATCTCGGCATCCATCATTTTGCAGAGCCAGTCGCAGCTGAAAGCCATCTACAAAGATGCGGCCGAAATCATTTCAGACAACTGCGATTCTGTTCTCTTTTTGAGTGGGCGGGGCAAGAATGCCAAAGAGATCTCCGATGCGCTGGGGAAAGAAACCATCGACAGTTTCAACACCAGCGAGAACCGGGGTTCTCAAACTTCCCACGGACTGAACTATCAAAAATTAGGAAAGGCGTTGATGTCAGAGGACGAAATTGCAATCATGGACGGCGGCAAATGTATTTTGCAGCTGCGGGGTGTGAGGCCGTTCTTCTCGGAAAAGTTCGACATTACCAAACACCCGCACTACAAGTACCTTGCAGACGCGGACAAGAAAAACACCTTTGATGTGGACAGGTTCTTATCCACCCTGCGCCGGAAGCGGCAGCAGGTGGTCGCACAGGACGAAAGTTTTGACCTGTACGAAATTGACCTGTCGGATGAAAATGCAGCCGCCGAATAAGGCGGTATTTTTTGAAAAAACAATTTTGAGTGCCGCAGAACAAGCGGCAGAAAGTGAGGACCTTATGGAATTTTTCAACAGCGCAGTCGATACTTTGCAGACGATTGTTGTCGGTCTGGGCGGTGCCCTGTGTGTCTGGGGTGGCATCAACCTGTTGGAGGGCTATGGACAGGATAATCCCGGCAGCAAGAGCCAGGGCGTGAAGCAGCTGGTCGCGGGCGGCGGCGTTGCCCTGATCGGCGTGACCCTTGTCCCGCTGCTGTCCGGGCTGCTGGGCTAAGCCCTGCATCGCTGCCCACAATTTTCCGAACAACTAACACTTAAAATCCTACTCCGCGCTCTCCCTCTCACATGGGAGGGCGCGGGAAAGGAGGTATCTTTGCTTGATTAGTGAGATCATCGAGAAATGGATAAAAGGCATTTTGATAGATGGCATCACGGGCAACCTCTCCGGCCTGTTCGATAACGTGAACGCCAAGGTGGGCGAAATCGCTTCGGATGTCGGCTCTACCCCGCAGGCGTGGAACAGCGGCATCTTCAATATGCTGCGCAGTCTTTCCGAAACGGTGGTGCTGCCCATTGCAGCGGCTATCCTTGCCCTTGTGATGTGCCATGAGCTTATCCAGATGATTACCGAAAAGAACAATATGCACGACTTTGACACCTCCATGTTCTTCCGCTGGATTTTCAAGTCTGCTTTTGCCATCCTCATTGTCAGCAACACATGGAATATCGTTATGGGTGTGTTCGATGCCACCCAGAGCGTTGTCAACCAAAGCTCCGGCGTTATCATCGGTGAAACATCCATCCACTTTGACCGCCTGATACCCGGACTGGAATTTCAGTTGGAAAGCATGACCATTGGCAGTCTGCTCAGCCTGTGGTTCCAGACCCTTGTAGTGGGCCTGACCATGAACATCCTGTCCATCTGCATCTTTCTTGTGACCTATGGACGCATGATTGAAATTTATGTGGTCACAGCGTTAGGCCCTATCCCGCTGGCGACCATGGGCAGCAGCGAGTGGCGCAGCACCGGGCAGAATTATTTGAAGTCTTTGCTGGCGCTGGGTTTCCAAGCGTTCCTGATTATGATTGTCGTGGGCATTTACGCGGTGCTGATACGCAACATTTCGGGCGCGGCGGACATTGCCGGGGCTATCTGGGGCTGCATGGGCTACACCGTGCTACTCTGTTTCTGTCTGTTCAAGACCGGCAGCATCAGCAAGTCCGTATTCGGTGCCCATTGAGAAAGGAGCGTTTGAATGGCGTATGTGACCGTTCCCAAAGATTTGACCCATGTAAAATCCAAAGTCTTATTCGGGCTGACCAAGCGGCAGCTGGTCTGCTTCGGCGGTGCGCTTTTAACGGGCGGACCGCTTTATTTTTTGGCCCGGAACTATCTTTCCAACAGTGCGGCGGCGTTGCTGATGATTTTTGCCATGTTGCCGGGGCTGCTGTTCGCTCTGTTTGAGCGGCACGGCCAGCCCCTTGAAGTGGTGATTCAGCAAATGATTCAGTGTTGCTTCCTGCGCCCCAAGGAAAGACCCTATCAGACCAACAACGCTTACGCCGCCCTTGTGCGGCAATACCAAATGGAACAGGAGGTAAAGGCCATTGTCCAGAAAAACGATACCCCGCGAAACCGAAAAGCCCAAAAAGCTCACCCGCACCCAGAAAAAAGAAATTGATGCTGTTCTCCGCAAGTACAAGGGTGACGGCAAGCCCCGCACGGCACAGGCCACCATCCCGTATGAGGCCATCTACCCGGACGGTGTGTGCCGCATTGACCGCCGCACGTTCTCCAAGTGTATTGCCTTTGAGGACATCAGCTATCAGCTGGCCCAGCCGGAAACGAGGACCGCCATCTTTGAACACCTGTGCGACCTGTACAACTATGTGGATGCCTCCATCCATGTGCAGCTTTCGTTTCTCAATCGCAAGGTTGACCCGGTGCAGTACGCAAAAAGTTTTGAGATCGCACCGCAGGGGGATGATTTTGACGACATCCGCGCCGAGTACACCGCCATCCTGCAAAAGCAGCTTGCCAGCGGAAACAACGGCATTGTGAAAACCAAGTACCTGACGTTCACCATCGAGGCCGACAGACTGAAAACTGCGCGGGCTCGGCTGACCCGCATTGGCCTTGACCTGCTGGGCTACTTCAAGACTATGGGCTGCGTGGCGCACGTCATGGACGGGCAGGAGCGTTTGGAGGTGCTGCACGGCATCTTCCACCCGGACGGCGAACCGTTCCGCTTTGACTGGGACTGGCTGGCACCCTCCGGCCTGTCCACCAAAGATTTTGTGGCTCCGTCCTCCCTCTGCTTCGGCACAGCCAAGACTTTTGGCATGGGCGGCAAGTATGGAGCCGTGAGCTTTTTACAAATCCTTGCGCCGGAACTTTCAGACGAAATGCTGGCCGACTTTCTCAAAACGGAAAGCGGCATTCTCGTCAATCTCCATGTGCAGGCCATTGACCAGACCGAGGCCATCAAAACCATCAAGCGGAAGATCACAGACCTTGACGCCATGAAGATTCAGGAGCAGAAAAAGGCTGTCCGTTCCGGGTACGACATGGACATCCTGCCCAGCGACCTTGCCACTTACGGCGAGGACGCCAAAAAGCTGCTGAACAAATTGCAGACCCGGAACGAACGGCTTTTCATGCTGACCTTTCTTGTGCTGAATGTGGCCGACACCAAGCAAAAGCTGGGCAACGATGTGTTCCAAGCCGCAGGTGTGGCACAGAAGTATAACTGCTCGCTTGTCCGGCTGGACTACCAGCAGGAACAGGGCCTTGTGTCCAGCCTGCCGCTGGGCATCAACCAGATAAAGATTCAGCGCAGCCTTACCACCTCCAACGTGGCGGTGTTCGTGCCCTTTGTGACGCAGGAGCTTTTCCAGAGCGGCGCGGCCATGTACTACGGCATCAACGCAAAATCCCACAACATGATCATGCTGGACCGCAAGCAGGCCCGGTGTCCCAACGGCCTAAAGCTGGGTACGCCCGGCAGCGGCAAATCCATGAGCTGCAAGTCTGAAATCGTCAGTGTGTTTTTAACGACTGCTGACGATATTTTTATTTCAGACCCAGAAGCCGAGTATTATCCGCTGGTCAAGCGGCTGCATGGGCAGGTCATCAAACTTTCGCCCACCAGCAAGGACTATGTGAATCCTCTGGACATCAACCTGAATTATTCCGAAGATGACAGCCCGCTGGCCTTGAAGTCGGATTTTGTGCTGTCGTTCTGTGAGCTGGTCATGGGCGGCAAAACAGGTCTGGAAGCGATTGAACGCACCGTGATAGACCGTGCCGTGAAAGCCATCTACCGTCCCTATCTGGCGAACCCCAGCCCGGAGAATATGCCGATTTTGTCTGACCTCCACCAAGCCCTGCTCGACCAGCACTTGCCGGAAGCGGACCGGGTAGCGCAGGCATTGGACCTGTATGTGTCCGGCTCGCTGAATGTGTTTAATCACAAAACGAATGTGGACATCCATAATCGGCTTGTGGCCTTTGACATCAAAGAGTTAGGCAAGCAGTTAAAAAAATTGGGGATGCTCATTATCCAAGACCAGATATGGGGCCGCGTCACCCAGAACCGCAGCCAAGGCCGGGCCACATGGTATTTTGCAGACGAGTTCCACCTTTTGCTGAAAGAGGAACAGACCGCCGCGTACAGTGCCGAGATTTGGAAGCGCTTCCGCAAATGGGGCGGCGTGCCCACAGGTGCCACCCAAAATGTGAAGGACCTTCTTTCTTCCCCGGAGATTGAGAACATTCTGGAAAACAGCGACTTCATCACGCTGCTGAATCAGGCATCCGGCGACCGCAAAATCCTTTCGGAACGGCTGAACCTCTCCGCAGACCAGCAGAAGTACATCGACAATTCGGAACCGGGCGAAGGACTGCTGATTTTTGAAAACGTGGTGCTTCCGTTTTCCAACCCCATCCCGAAAAACACCCAGCTCTATAAGATCATGACCACCCGGCTCAGCGAGGTGGTGGAGCTATGAGCTTAACACATTTCAGCTTGTTTTCCGGCATCGGCGGCATCGACCTTGCCGCGGAAGCAGCGGGGTTTACCTCTGTCTGTCAATGCGAGTGGGCGGCATTTCCCGCCGCTGTGCTGGCAAGCCACTGGCCGGAAGTGCCCCGTTTTCAGGACATCACCACTGTAACAAAGGAGGCTTTCTTTGAAAAAACAGGACTTCGCACCGTCACCCTCATTTCAGGTGGCTTCCCGTGCCAGCCGTTCTCCACCGCAGGGCGGCAGCGCGGCTTCCACGATGAACGCTACCTGTGGCCCGAAATGCTGCGGGTCATCCGGGAATTGCAGCCCCGTTGGGTGCTTGGAGAAAATGTTGCTGGCTTCCTCCGTATGGGGCTCGACAAAACGCTCATTGACTTGGAGCAGGCAGGTTACGATGTTCGGGTTTTCGTATTACCTGCTGCTGCCGTTGGCGCGTGGCACGAACGGAAACGGGTATTCATCATCGGCTCCGCTGCTTCCCACACCCCTTGCCAGCGACACCGGGGATGTGGGCAAGGGGTTGGACATCCAAATCTCTGCGAACGGCAGCTATCGCAAGATGAACAAGGATGGCAAAGCATGGACGGCGCGGCTCTCTCATGTGGTCTACCGCATGACCCCCACCACGCTGGAAAGGCCCTACCTCAACCCGGACTGGGTAGAGTGGCTGATGGGTTTCCCGCGCAAATGGACGGACATTCCCTTTGGGCCGAAGAACCCGCCGACATCCCGCGCCTGACCGAAGAGGTGCCGAACCGCAGCAAGCGGATGAAAACACTGGGCAATGCAGTTTCGCCGCCGCAGGTGTTCCCGATTCTCAAATACATTGCGGACATTGAAACGGGCCGCTGTCCGATGGGAGGTGAAGAACCTTGAAAGAATTGCAGGCAAAAGCCAAAGTCACCCAGACCATGACCCGTGACGGTCTGATGGTAGAAAATCAGGCTGACGGCACTGTGGAGAATGTTTCCTGCCGGGAAGCGGAACAGGATTATTCCACGGATGCCGAGGGCAAGGCCGAAAAAATTCTGGAACGGGCCGAGGACATCAAGGACGGGCATAAAAATAAAAAGAAAGCGAAAAAGGCAGCAGAAACAGCGGCCACCGCCAAAAGTGAAGATGGTCTGCACCGTTCCGCTGCCCGTTTGGAATTGACCGAGGACGAACGGGCAGACCCGGAGTTGCAGCCGTACATCCACAAGGCGGAAGCAAAGGCCGACAAGCTGGATGCGGCCCGCGCCGCTCTGCCGAAGAAGCGTGTCCCGGTCAAGGAAAAAGTTTACGATGCAGCCAGCGGCAAGGCAAAATCCACCCTGCGGTTTGAGCAGCAGGACAAAGGCCCGCCCAGCCTGAAACCAAACCCGGCCAGCCGCCCGCTGTCGGAAGCATTGCTGTTCGCTCACGGAAAAATCCACGAGGTCGAACACGAAAATGTGGGTGTGGAGGGTGGCCACAAGGGTGAAGAACTGGTGGAGCATCAGACCGCCAAGGTCATCCGCAGCGGCATCCGGCACCACAAGATGAAGCCCTACAAGGCCGTGGAAAAGGCAAAGCGTCAGCTCATGTCTGCCAATGCAGAATACTTTTACCAGAAATCCTTGCGGGACAATCCGCAGATTGCGCAGTCTGCCAGCAACCCCATTTCCCGGATGTGGCAGAAACGGCGTATCAAACAGCAGTATGCCAAAGCTGCACGGCAGGCCGGACAAGCCGCCGCGCAGGGTGCAGCCGCCACCGCAGAGAACGGTTTCCGGGTAACAAAGCTGGCGTCCGATGGCGGCGAACGGGTAGCCGAATTTGCGGCCCGGAACTGGAAAACCATTCTGATCGTGGCGGTGTTCGGTCTGCTGGCTCTGCTCTTGATAACGGGTTTGCAGTCCTGCACCGTGATGGCGGGCACCGCTGGAACCGGCGTGACGGCATCTTCTTATTTTTCCAAGGACAAGGATATGCTGGGTGCAGAGAAAGCCTACGCCAAGCTGGAACAAAAACTGCAACGGTATCTCGACACCTACGAGGCCACCCACAACTACGATGAATACCATTTTTATCTGGACAAAATCGAGCATGACCCCTATGTGCTGATCTCGATTTTATCTGCGCTGCATGACGGCGTGTTCACACTGGCCGAGGTGCAGGGCGAACTTGAAATGCTCTTTGAAAAGCAATACATCCTGACCGAGACCGTGACCATGCAGATACGTTACCGTACAAAAATGATGGTCATTATTGGCCCGTATGGTGTGCCGCAGGTTATCACCTACCAAGAACCGTATGAATACTACATCTGCACGGTCAAGCTGAAAAATAAGGATTTATCCCATCTGCCCGTGGAAGTACTGACCGAAGAACAGCTTAGTGCCTATTCGCTCTATATGCGCACGCTGGGCAACCGGCCGGATTTGTTTGGCAAAGCGCAATACCCCAATGCGTCCACCATCAAGCAGCCCACCTACTACGATATTCCCCCGGAAGCACTAAAGGATGATAGGTTTGCCGCCATGATGGAGGAAGCCACGAAGTACATCGGCTACCCGTATGTGTGGGGCGGCAGTTCGCCCAGCACCAGCTTTGATTGCAGCGGCTACATTTCGTGGGTTCTGAATCACTCCGGCTGGAATGTGGGCCGCCAGACCGCTCAGGGTCTTTACAACCTCTGCACCCCTGTTTCGACGGCGCAGGTCAAACCGGGCGACCTTGTATTTTTCAAGGGAACCTACGATACCCCCGGCGTGAGCCATTGCGGTATCTATGTAGGCAATTCCATCATGCTGCACTGCGGCGACCCGATCTCTTACACAAACCTCAACTCAAAATATTGGCAGGAACATTTTTACAGCTATGGGCGTTTACCGTGACGCCAGAAAGGATTTTGTATGGCAAAAAGACTTTCCCGCATTGAGCGCGATATTGAACGGCTCAAAGAAAAAATCGACGAATACCAGCAGCAGTTGAAAGAACTGGAAGCTGCAAAGACTGAACAGGAAAACTTGCAGATCATTCAGCTGGTGCGCAGCATGAACATGAAGCCGGACGAGTTCGCGGCCTTCCTGCGCAGCGGTGCGCTGAACGCTGCACCCACCGCCACACCGTACCACAAACAGGAGGATGCCGCCAATGAAACCTGATTGGAACCGCCGTTTTGCAGCTGGGCTGCTGGCTATCCTGCTCTGCCTCTGCTCCTTTTCCATGCCAGCTTTTGCAAGCGGCTCTGACCCTGCCCCGGAACCTCTGCCGGAGATTATCGAAGAAGAACCCACCACGGGCGGCATGGAGCCGGAGGGTGTGCCCATCACGCCCAAGGGCAATGCAACACTGGTGGATGACTTTTACGGCGACAAGCAGCTTATCACCGTGACCACCAAAGCCGGGAATTATTTTTACATCCTGATTGACCGCGCCAACGAGGACAAAGAAACCTCTGTCCACTTCCTGAACCAAGTGGACGATGCCGACTTGCTGGCCCTGCTGGATGAAGAACCGCAGACCACCGAGGTCTGCACCTGCACGGTGAAATGTGAGGCCGGAAACGTCAACGAAAACTGCCCCTTGTGTGAAAAGAGCCTGCGTAACTGCACGGCCCCGGAAGCGGTGAAAACCGACACCGAAACGCCGCAGGAAAAACCCAAGTCCAACATAGGCAGTCTGATGATCCTGCTGGTGCTGGCTTTGGCTGGCGGTGGTGCGGCACTCTATTATTTCAAGTTCCGCAAGCCCAAGGCCGATACCACCGGGCACGATGATCTGGACGAATACGATTTTGGCGAGGACGAGGATGCAGACGAGGAACCGGCTGAAATCGAGATTCATTCGGAGGAAGAACAGGGGGACGAAACATGAGCGTTCAGCTGGTGATTGCCGAAAAGCCCAGTGTGGCCCGCAGCATTGCCGCCGTGATCGGGGCCACTGAAAAGCAAAACGGCTATTGGCAGGGCGGCGGGTATCTTGTCAGCTGGTGCATCGGGCATCTGGTATCCTTTGCGGAAGCGGGCCAGTACGATGAAAAATACTGCAAGTGGAAGTATGAAGATTTGCCCATCCTGCCCCAGCCGTGGCAGTTCATTGTCCCGGACGAAAAGAAACAGCAGTTTGAAGTTCTGCGTGCCCTGCTCAACCGCCCGGATGTGGACAGTGTGACCGCCGCGACCGATGCAGGCCGGGAGGGAGAACTGATTTTCCGTTTCGCCTACCAAATGGCCGGTTGCACAAAACCTGTGAAGCGGCTCTGGATTTCCAGCATGGAGGATGCCGCTATCCGGGAGGGCTTTGCAAACCTGCGCCCGGATTCGGATTATGATGCTCTGTATCAATCGGCCCTCTGCCGTGCAAAGGCGGATTGGCTGGTGGGTATCAATGCAACGCGACTGTTTTCGGTGCTGTATCACAAAACCCTGACGGTAGGCCGGGTGCAGACCCCGACGCTGAAAATGCTGGTGGACCGGGATGCAAAAATCCTGCGCTTCCAGAAAGAAAAGTATTATACGGTCGGCATCCAGTCCAGTAGCCTGAAAGCAGACAGTGGGCGCATTGCCAGCATGGACGAGGCCAACACTTTGAAATCTACTTGTGCCGGAACATCTGCCATCTGTACTTCTATCAAGCGTGAGAGAAAGGCAGAACAGCCGCCCAAGCTCTATGACCTGACCACCTTGCAGCGGGAGGCAAACCGCCTGTTCGGCTTCACGGCAAAGCAGACCCTTGACTATGCCCAGCAGCTTTATGAAAAGAAACTGCTGACCTATCCCCGCACGGACAGCCAATATCTGACCGAGGACATGGGCCAGACGGTACAACATCTTGTGTCTGATCTGCTGGGGCTGCTGCCCTTTGCCCAAGGACTTGCGCTGACTGCGGAAGTGGGCCGGGTACTGAACAGCAAAAAGGTATCGGACCACCACGCCATCATTCCCACTGATGAATTTGTAAAACAGGGCTTCACCGGCCTTGCGGAAAGTGAGTGCAAGCTGATGAACCTTGTCTGCGCCAAGCTGCTCTGCGCCGTGGCTGTACCCCATGAATACGAAACCGTGGCCGCCGTGTTCTCCTGCGCCGGGAACGAGTTCACCGCCAAGGGAAAGACGGTGCTTATTCCCGGTTGGAAAGAAATCGACCAGCGGTTCCGCGCCACCCTGAAAGCCGATACCGAGGAAGAAGTTTTGAACGCACTGCCGGAACTGGCCGAGGGACAGAGTTTTTCCGTGACGGCTAACGTTTCGGAACACTTCACGTCCCCGCCGAAAGCCTACACCGAAGATACGCTCCTGTCGGCAATGGAGCGGGCAGGGGCCGAGGATATGCCGGAGGAAGCGGAACGTAAGGGGCTGGGCACTCCGGCCACCCGTGCCGCGATTCTGGAAAAGCTGGTGCAAATGGGCTTTGTGCAGCGCAAAGGCAAACAGCTTATCCCCACCAAGGACGGCATCAATCTGGCGGTGGTTCTGCCGGAAAGCCTGACCTCTCCCGCCCTGACTGCAGAATGGGAAAACCGCCTGACCGAGATTGCCAAGGGCAATGCAGACGCGGACGAGTTCATGGCCGAAATTGAAGCGCAGGTGCGCCAGCTGGTCAAGACCTATTCCTGCATCAGCGCGGACAAACAAAACCTGTTCCAGTCGGAACGGGTTATTATCGGCAAGTGTCCCCGGTGCAGTGAAAACGTCTATGAGGGCAAGAAAAACTTCTACTGCGGGAATCGTAGCTGTCAGTTCGTGATGTGGAAGAATGACCGCTTCTTTGAGCAGCGCAAAAAGGCGTTCACCCCGAAGATCGCCGCTGCTCTGCTCAAAAACGGCAAGGCAAAGGTCAAGGGCCTCTATTCTGAAAAGACAGGCAAAACCTATGATGCAACGGTGCTTCTGGCAGATACGGGAGGCAAGTACGTCAATTACCGGGTAGAGCGCAAAGAGTAAGGCAAAAATACGAGGGCCGGTTATGGTAAGGTGAAGCATTCATTTTGCCATAACCGGCTCTCTCTATCCGTAGGATAGCAAAAAAGGAGTGTGACCAAATGAGCGAATTATTTTCCATCCAGCTGCAAAATCGGCAGCAGCAAGGCAGGGATGGCGTCTGGCTGGACCTGCCCACTACAACCGAACAGGTACAAGCGGCCCTGCGGCAAATCGGCATTTCGTCCGATAATCCGCAGGGCCTTTTCATTTCCGGCTACTTTGCCGAGGAAGAAAAGCGTTTTGCAATTCCCTACAACATGGTACTGACATCCAATGTGGACGAACTCAACTTTCTGGCCGCACAGCTGGGAACGCTTTCTGCGGGGGAACGCGCAGAGCTGAACGCCGCTTTGCAAGCCCCGCAGAGTGAGCTTTCCAGCATTGGGAAAATTACAGACTTTCCCGAAAACGTGGACTACTATGTGCATCTGCCGGATGTGCGCGGCCCTGCCCAGCTGGGAGACTACTACTTGAACCGTTCCGGCATGGTGGATATACCAGAAGAATGGAAAGGCGGCATCGACACGGCGCAGTTCGGCCGGTATGTGGCCCAGCAGGAGCAGGGCGTGTTTACCGAGTATGGCTACCTTGTCAAAAGCGGGGATGCGTGGCAGAAAGTCCACGAGGGCCAGCCTGTGCCGGAGGAATACCGGGTACTGTCCTTTCCTGCGCCGGAAGTTTTGCGAGATTCGGCCAACATCCCACCGCCTGTTCAGCCTGAAACGGAACCGCAGAAAGTTATTCCCATTATCCTAAACGGCAAAGACAGCGTAGAGCGCATGAAAGAAATCACGGACCGGCTGGAAACAGGGATTCAAGAGCTGTTCGACAGCGACCGCTACAAAGCCTACCTCACCACGATGGCGAAGTTTCACAATTACAGCTTCAACAACACCTTGCTGATCGCCATGCAGGGCGGACAGCTGGTGGCGGGTTTCAACAAGTGGAAAGACACGTTCCACCGCACCGTAAAGAAAGGCGAAAAAGGCATCAAAATTCTGGCCCCTGCGCCGTATAAGGTGAAGCAGAAGATGGAAAAGCTGGACGAACAGGGCAAGCCGGTTCTGGACAAGAACGGCAAGCCGCTGACCGAGGAAAAAACGGTACAGATTCCGGCTTTCAAGGTGGTATCCGTGTTCGATGTCAGCCAGACTGAGGGTGAACCACTGCCGTCCATTGCTGTGGATGAACTGTCCGGCAGCGTGCAGGACTACCAAGATTTTTTCAAGGCATTGGAGCAGACCTCCCCGGTGCCCATCGGGTTTGAGGACATCGAGGGCGGCGCTCATGGCTATTTTCATCTGCTCGACAACCGCATTGCCATCCAAGAGGGCATGAGCCAGTTACAAACCATCAAGACGGCTATCCATGAAATTGCCCACGCCAAACTTCACGCCATCGACCCCACCGACCCGGAACATACCAACCGCCCGGACAGCCGCACCCGCGAGGTGCAGGCCGAAAGCGTGGCCTATGCCGTTTGCCAGCACTACGGGCTGGACACATCCGAGTATTCCTTTGGTTATGTGGCCGGGTGGAGTTCGGGCCGGGAACTGGCCGAGTTGAAAGCCTCTCTGGAAATTATCCGCAATGCGGCCCATGAGCTGATCTCTGCGCTGGACGAACATCTGGCAGAACTGCGCCAGCAGCGGGAAGCAGACCTTTCCGCCGCACAGGAAGCCGCATTTGCGCTGGACAACGGCAATATTTTATTCATCCAGACCTGTGATTCCGGCTATGACTACACCCTATACGGCCCGGACAAAAAGGCTCTGGACGGCGGGCAGCTGGACGCACCCGGTCTGACCCTGCCAGATGCCGGGCAGGAAGCACTTAATCTACTGGGGCAGACAGCCGCAGTGTCGGAAGTCCTGTTGGGCGACAAGCTGGCGGCGTTCCAAGAGGCGGCGGAAGAGGCAAACGAAATTCCCGCACCCGTTAAAATTTCAGACCCCGCCGCAGAACCTACGGTCACAATTCTTTGGAGCGAAAGTGACAAGCTGCAGGACGGCGAAATCATGCCGCTGTCTGTGGCAAATCGTGTTTTTGAAGAACTGGACACCGCCCAGCACACGAACCGGGAAAAGGACGGCTACACGGGCGGCTGGTACGACAAGACCGCATTCCGTATTGATTTTACGCTGAACGGCCAGCCCGACAACTACGAGGGACGGCAGGATTTTGGTGACGGGGACGGCTCCCTGATTCAGCACATCCAAAGCTACCACGAATACTACGCCAAGGACGAGAACTGGAAAAATTTTGTGCTGCACAATAAAGGCCCGGAAGCATGGGAGCAGGACAAGGCAGAGCGGGAAATGGTGCTGACCGAGTTTATCCCGTACCTCAAACAGCATTGCAACCTTTCGGCCATGGAGCAGACAGCCACCACCGCTTTGCAGGAGAAACAGGACATTTCGCCGGAACAGACCGCCTATTACAACGCTGTTGTAGCCTATGTGCAGGACTGCCGCCCGCTGCTCAACCAAGGCCAATACAACTTGCCGGAACCGCCCAAGCTATCCGACTTCGACCAGAGCTTGCAGGACTACAAGGCGCAGGTGCAGGCCGAGATCGCGCAGGAAGCGGCGGCTGCCGGAATGACGGTAGAGGAATACGCAGCGGCAGGATTTGAAGCACCGCAGCAGGACAGCTTTTCCATCTACCAGCTGCGCAATGAAGATTCCACCCGCGATTACCGTTTTGAGCCTTACGACCGCCTGCAGGCCGCTGGCCGCACTGTGGACAAGGCCAACTATACGGAAGTTTACGCCGCGCCGCTGGCTGCTGGCACCACGTTGGAGGACATCTACCGCACATTCAATGTGGACCATCCGGCAGATTTCAAGGGACACTCACTGTCCGTTTCGGATGTGGTGGTGCTGCACCAGAACGGCCAAGATACCGCCCACTACTGCGACAGCGTAGGTTTTCAGCAGGTGCCGGAGTTCTTTCGGGAAAATCCGCTGCGCACCGCAGAGCTTTCCACCGAACAGAACGAAAATGTGATTGACAGTGTGCTGAACAATGCGCCCTCTTTAGGGGAATTGGATGCCAAAGCAAAGGCCGGAGAACAAATTTCTCTGACAGACCTTGCCGCCGCAGTCAAGGCCGAGGGAAAGGCACCGAAAGCCAAGAAGTCCCGCGCCGCAAAACCGAAAAAGCCGTCCATCCGGGCACAGCTGGATGTTGCGAAAAAGGAGCAGAGCAAGCAAACGCAACCACGGGAAAAGACAAAGGAATTGGAGGTATAAGCCGTGCAAAAATTTGAAAATATGGATGTGATCGCTGCGTTGGAAGCCATTATGCACCAGAACACCGCATACTATCAGAGCGATTTTGCGTATGACATCAAAATGCTGCGGGAGGCCGCCCGCAGCGACCAGCCGGAAGATAAGCTGCTGTTGTGGCTATCCCGGCCCTCTGGAACATTCTGCTTCCGAGAACGGGATGTGCTGCTCAAAGATACGCAAGCCTACAACACATGGAAATTCTGCGGCGAGCAAACCCACGACAGGATTCTTGCCTATGCGGTAGAGCTGACCGGCACAGCCAATGGAACATTGCAAGGCAATCTGTATGAACTGGACTACCAGCAGCATTTCCAGCACATCCGGGATGCCGCCCTGCCCGTGGGCTCCAATCGCCTGATCTACGAAAGTGGAATGCAGGAGATTGGCCCGAAAGAGCATTTCGACAGTCGCCCGGACAAATATTTCGGAGAGTTCGTGCGGTATGAAATGCAGCCCCGTGACCCGGAACTTCTGCAAGCGGCCATCCGTCAGGAGCAACGCAGCCGGGAACCTGCACGGCCCAGTGATTTCAAAGAACATCTTGCAGCACTACACGCCGGGCTGATCGAAGCCGAGGCGCAGCGTATCGCAACCGATATAAAGCGGCTGGCGGCTCCCAACAGCCCGGACAAGAATCATTTCATGGTAGAGGTATCGCCCTATTTCACCAAGCTGGCATCCAGCCGGGACACGGACCAGCTGCTTGCCATGCTGCCGTATAAATCTTTACATCTGTCCAGCGTAAAAGACCGTTTTGGCTTCTACGCGCTGATTGACAAAAACGAGAATCGGGACAAGGGCATTTGCAAGCCCCGCGCTTCTGTCCGCAAGCAGCTTTCCGAAACAAAACAGGCCGCCAGCCCGAAAAAGGCAGCGGCCCGCAGCAAGCAACACGAACTGGAGGTCTGACGCATGAATTTCAGCGTAGAAGAAGAAAATCTGATCTGTATGTACCACACTTCTGACCGCCGCCGGACGATGGCGCGGATAATGGCCGCTCTGCCGGACGTGGACACGGAAATGCGGCGGCTGGCGAATGGCACCATTGCAAAATTGGAGCACATGACTGATGCCGACTTTGACGGACAGAGGTTTGATTTTGTGGGTGAGTGATACCGCCATCTTGACAATGGCACATTATTTTCAGCAAAAGTAATGTGCCATTGTCAACGCAGAGATAGCCGGGCACGGTGGCCTTGGGGTTGCTGTGTCCGGCTATTTTTCATGTATCAGTCTTTATCTTTTTTCTCGGTGGGATTTTCCGGCAGTTCGGCGGCATCTTCTACAATGTCGGTCACAAGCTGCTGGAAGTCAAACGCATTCTTTTCTGTGATAACAGGCTTGCCGGTTTCCGCTTCAAGAGCCTGCCGCGCAATGCCGGCCACCTTGCCGCCGCGTTTGGCAACCTGCTTGTTTTCTTCAAAGGTCTGTGGCTTTGCAGTTTTGGAAATATCCGTGGTGGAGGCTTCCGCCAGCATGGTCAGCACAAGTTCCAAATCAGTCATATTGTCCCGGAGATTTTCTTTCGTCAGACCTTTCAGCCGCTTGTACTGCCCTGTGGTCATGCCAGACCATGCGCGGGAGATTTCATCGGTCAGGATAGCATACTCCTTGCCCTTTTGTACTCCGCGCTTCTTCCATTCATCCGTCAGTTCGTTGCGGATGCGGATTGCCAAAAGTCGCTGGTGAATCCATTCTTCGGAGTAGCCTTTTTTCAAATAGGTATCAAGTGCGCGGTCGATGGCCTGTTCCGGGTCGATGGTTTCCTCGATGCGTTCCTTGCCCACCATTGCCAGCCATGCCTTGAACGGCTCAGCCTTTTTGGAAGGAATCGACTGAATGATGCGTAAAAGCTGCTCCGTATTGGCAACATCCGTCAGTCTTTTCTTTCCATCCGGGGACAGCAATTTCAACTGTACGATTTTTTCGTACACTTCAACTGCACCCTCAATTTTCAGCTTACGTTTCAGGTCGCTCCAATATCGCCGCGGATTAGCGGTATCTGTTAAAACGGAGATAACATCAATAATCGAAAAATACCATTCTTCCTTTTCTGCATCCCATGCAGTACGGATTTTCTGATCTTCAAAAAGCTGGATAGAGCTGTTATCGTTCACTTCTGCCATAGAGGGTTCCTCGCTTTCGTTGTCTAAGTCTATTTTACATGATTTCGGGTGGAAACGCCACCCGGTCTAAGCGTTTGGGGTTCAAAAATCCGAGCAATATTTTGTGCAGATTTACCGTTCCTGCATCTGCTCCTTTCCCGGTGCTGTCCGCAGAATGCCGTCCACATTCTGCTTTATAATGCCATACTCCTGCATCTGGCGTTTGGCATCATTGTACTGCCGCTGCATCTGGTCTTTCTGCTCGGCCAGTTGCTTATACTCGTTTTTCAGGGCGTAGAGGTCGGGCAGCTTTTGAAAGCCCTGCTCTTTTAGAGCTTTCGCCGCTGCTTCATAGAGAATCAAGGTTCCTTCATGCTTACGTCGGAACTGCTTTTTGTCAGCAGCCCGCTGATACTCCTGCAACAGTGGGTGCAGTTCCTTACAGGTGGTGACATCCTTTATCAGCACGGCCATTTCTGCAAGCCGGCGCTCTGCTGCTTTCAATGCGGCGGCAGCTTCGGTGCTGGCGGCGGTGATCTCGGCCACCCGGCTTTCCAAATCCGGGTAACTATCAATTTCATGCTCCGTCAGAAAGTTCAGCGTCCGGGCAGCCTGTTTCAGATTGTGGAGTTTTGCCCACTTCTCATACCCTGCGGACTGCTGGGCCTTGATGCTGTTCTCCAAATCAATCCGCAGCGAAATTTTGCGGTTTTCTTTGGGCTTCCGCTCCGCAAACCGCCCTTTGATGCGCTCGGTGATAGCTTCTTCGGTGTAGGCTTCGCCCAGCGTTTTGCAGCGAGTGAACCGCCTCTGTCCGGGCGCACGGAACGAAACATACTTGCCCCGCTTGACTTCATAGCCCTGCTCCTGCAGGAGCCGCAGAAAATCGTCAAAATCCTTGGCATGCGGGATGGTGGTATCTATGGCAGCTTTCAGCTTCGCCTTCCAGCTCGTGCCCTTGCGGTGTGCATCCCACTCGGCATAGCTTTTGCCCCGGTCTTGACCGGGCATCACCACAGACAGACCATGTTCCTTGCACAGCCGGTCGCTGGTGCGCCGAATGTAGGCATAACTCTGTCGGTTGGAAACATACTTTCGTTGGTTCACCATGTCCACGGCACAAAAGATGACGTGGTTATGGACATGCCCCTTGTCAATGTGCGTGGTCAGCACATACGGGTATTTGCCTTGCAGGACTTCATCTGCAAGCTGCTGGCCAATCTCGTGGGCCTGCTCCGGCGTGGTTTCGCCCGGCGCAAAAGACTGTATCAGGTGGTGGGCCAGATTGTTGCCTTTCTGCATGGCTTGTGATAGCAGCAGTTCAAATTCGATGTCGGCGGTTTCATAGGAGCAGGCAAAGGAGGACACCAGCATTTTTTCATCCGTCTTGGCTGGATTCTCGATGTAGTCCAGTGCCTTTTTCAGCGTTGACTTGATAGGATGTATCTTTGTAACTGCCATATCTGTGCCAGCGCTCCTTTGATGTCCGCAACATCTTGTGTGTACAGCGGCCCCATGCTATTCAGCCGCCGTGCGATCTGATTGACGTTGACACCAATCTTCTGCAATTCGGCGGTCTGCGCCCGGATGTCGGTGGTGTCGATGTGGACAACATAACCATCTATCAGCATCTTCCGGGCGTAGGCAGAAAAATTCCGTGTGTGCAGCAGAGCCATCTTCTGCCGGATAAATTCCTGTTCCTCCGGCGTCACGGGAACACGCAGAACAATTTTTCGGGTTCGGTTCGTCATAGTTTCACCTCGTTTCTTGGGGGTCTGGGGTACTCCCCAGCAAGCATTTCTGCCGGGAGTGGCTACACTCCCTATGCTTGCTACGTTACCTTTCCCAACTACTATGACACCACAACACCCCCGTTTTGCCCGCAAAATGTAAAAAAAAAATAAGAGGACGCTTTTGCATCCTCTCAATGACCGTGCATGACAATCAGACACACACGGGCTCTTTTTCCTGTTCATGGATTCGTAAGGCACCGTCAATGGCACCTTCTACGATGGGTAAGTATTCCTCCGGGCAAAGCTGCAGCTTGTGGCTGACCCGCTGACGTTCCGCACTTTCTTCCCGCATGAGTTCCGGGTTGAAGTATCGCTCCACGGGCAGACCACATATTTTTATCAGCTGAATCACCACCGGCAGGCTGGGCAGCGTGCCTTCGTTTTCGATGTTCGCAAGATACCGGCTGTCACAATGTATCATGTCAGCCAGCGCACTGCGGGAAAGCTGTTTTGCCTTTCGAGCTGCCTTGACATCCGCTCCGAACGTTTCAAAGCCGGGACAGTCCTCGATTTTCGCCATTCTGCATCACCCATATACATTTTATAGTTCATGGACGATTGGCGAAATGATGCAAAATCCATTCAGCTTACACTTTATAGTTCCACTTGAAAATCAGACGCGCGCGCCAGAGTTTATTCTGGCTCTCATTCTACTTTCGTTGCGCGGTTTTTCTATACTCCAATGGCAACAATCCAGTGCTTTTGCGGAACAATTCTGCAAATCGGCTTGAAGTGGAATACCCCACTGTTTGGGCAACTTGTCCGACTGTCAGTTCTGTGTATGCCAGCAGATACTCGGCTTGGCTCATGCGCCGCTGCTGAATATACTCTGTAATGGTGCAGTCGTAGTATTTCTTAAAACAACTTTTCAGTTTCGTTGTCCCCATACAGGCAATCTGCGTCAGCCTTTCCAGAGGAATGTCAAAAGCATAGTGGTCGCTAAGATATGAGGCAACCGTCTGGATACTTTCTATATCCTGCTGCGAGAGCTTATGAACTGGTTTATCAGGATGCTTCTTCTGATATTCCACTACCATTGAAACTGCTTCTGCGACTTTTCCCTCATAAAAAAGTTTTGCGGCAATCCCTTCTCCGCGATAGTCCTTAATCTCCGTAAGCAACCGTGACATCGCAGGAAAATCTGATGTTTGGTCGATTTTGCGGAAGGCGTCAATCGGATTGATCTGTGCCTCAGGGTACAGTTTCTTCAGATAATCTTCATAATATGCGGGTGCAATCTCGATTCCAACCGAACGGATTGGAATGTTCTTATGTATCAAAGCCTTGTATGGCGCATAGCCTCCGATAAATGTTTTGATGCAGCCGGCAGACAGTCTGCGGTATGGCGATAACTCTTCCCCGGAGATAGAATCATACTGCGTAATACTCAAACATTCTGGCAAAGAACATTCCAGCATGAAATCCTTGTGGAAAGAAAAATTGTGAATTTTAATATCGTATAGGTCTTTCTGTCCATAAGTCCAGTAGGTACCTTCTCCGACTTCGGGAGAAAGTTTCCAGCAGATACCCAATGCCCCGTATTGCTGGTTATCCGAGTCACGGATAAAACCGTGTTCCGCAAGCAGGGGCGCATAAAGCTGATCAATGATTTCAGACATGAAAGTAGACCGCCTCCTTTTTTTGCAACGATTGGACGAACCTTTGAAAGGAACGGACGAACATCGCCGAAACCTATTGAATGCTGTTCGTCACAAGTGTACCGTATTAGATAACGGTTAGCAGCATCTAATCGAAGAATATCACAAACCGCTTGTCGCGTCAAGACAACGAAAGGTAGGAGGCTCAAAATGAGTAATCAAGTAAATTCTATGAACAAAGGTCTGACTGTGAAAGACCTTGTAACAACTGGCATTTTTACCGCACTGTTATTTGTTTTTGTATTGGTGGGCGGTGTCTTTTTTGCAACAAATCCCGTGCTTACTTTTTTCATGCCGGCAGGAGGTGGGCTGCTTGCTGGCCCCATTTATCTTTTGCTGATTGCAAAAGTACATAAGCGTTGGAGCCTTTCTATAATGGGCGTTATCATGGGTATTATTTGGTTCGTGACTGGTATGCACTGGGCTTTTGCATTGGGCTACCTGATCATGGCGATTGTCGCGGACTTTGTTGCTGGCGCAGGGCAGTACAAAAGCAAAAAACTCAACAGCCTGTCTTATATCCTATTCTCCCTCGGTGGCACTGGTTCGTATATCGTGTTCTTTGTTGACCCCAACGGCTGGGCACAGACCATGCTGGGAAATGGAACGGAACAGAGCTATATCGACACCATGCAGGCTACCGCAAATACTGGCATCCTGATTGCCATGTTTGCTACCGCTATCGCTGCATCTGCAATCAGTGCTTTTGTGGGCTGCAAAATGCTGAAAAAGCAGTTTGAAAAAGCAGGTATTACAGCATGAGCGGTAAACGCCACAAGAAAGGGATTTGGCTCGACCCACGGGCCAAGCTCTTTCTTATTCTTATGTGTGTTTTATCGTCCATGTTTGCTCCTTCACTTGCATATCAATTTGTCCTTGTTATGCTGATTGCGGTATTGGGGGCTTTCTTTGGAAAGTGGAAATATGTCATTAAGGCTGTATGCTTTTATGCGGTCATCTGTGCCCTGACAGTTTGGATCATGGCAGAAATGACAGGCACGCTGCGGACAATGTTTATTGCCTTTTTAGGATTGTTTCATAAGGTCTATGCGTGCGGAACCTTGGCCGGGATTGTTCTGACTACTACAAAAGTCAATGAGTTCCTGTCTGCTATGAACCGTGTCCACGCACCTAAAAAGTTAGTAATTCCTATGGCAGTTATGCTACGGTACATTCCAACTATTCAAGAGGACTGGCGCTATATCAAGGACGCTATGCGGATGAGAGATGTTTCACCTTCTCTGGCGAGCTTTTTAGCACATCCGGGCATGACAGTTGAGTGTATTTATGTGCCTTTGTTGATGGCAGCTTCAAAAGCAGCGGATGATCTTTCTGTTGCTTCTGTCACCCGTGGAATTGAAAATCCCAATCCACGCACCTGCCTTGTCCAGATAAAATGCGGAGCTGCCGATTGGGGCGTCATGGCCGTTGCTGTAGCTTATCTGATTTTTGAATTATGTGTGCGGGGAGGTGTGATCGGTTGATTGAGTTTGAAAATGTATCGTTTTCCTATACAGGACAGGAACATGGCGGGCTGCATGACATCAATTTGAAAATTTCGGACGGAGAATGTGTCCTGTTCTGTGGCCGCAGCGGGTGCGGAAAAACAACGATCACAAGGCTGGTGAATGGACTGATCCCTCAGTTTTATCAGGGAGATATTCATGGTCGTGTTCTGGTAGATGGTCAGGAAATCAGCAATATCCCCATGTATCAGATTGCCGCTAAGGTCGGCTCCGTTTTCCAAAATCCACGGACGCAGTTTTTCAATGTTGATACAGACAGCGAGATTGCCTTTGGAATTGAAAATGAAGCTCGCCCTCCTAAGAAATTGGCTGAGCGAGTAGAACAGACAACTGAAGATTTGCATATTCAAAAGCTACGGAACCGGAATATTTTTGAGTTGTCCGGCGGAGAAAAGCAGAAAATCGCCTTTGCTTCTGTTTATGCCATGAACCCACAGATTTATTTGCTGGATGAACCGTCCTCCAATTTGGATATGACTTCCATTCAGGAGTTGAGAGAGCATTTGCGGCTGATAAAAAAGCAGGGCAAAACGGTTTTGATAGCAGAACACCGGCTGTACTACCTGATGGAACTGGCCGACCGAATCGTTTATCTGGAAAAAGGAGAAATCAAAGGGATTTATACCCCGGAAGAATTTCGGCAGCTATCGGAACATGAGCGTGAACACATGGGGCTGCGGGCTGTTGATCTACAGGCGGTATTCCCGCCAAAAGCCCACTTGCCTGCGCCTACCCCTGTATTGGAACTGCGGAATGTGACGCTCCGTTACAAGAAACAAACCATTTTGCATGACATTGTCCTATCCGCGGGAAAGGGCGAAGTGATTGGCGTGGTCGGCCACAATGGAGCCGGAAAGACTACATTTTCTCGCGCTCTCTGTGGGCTTCACAAAAACTGCGATGGACAATTTTTGTGGGAAAGCAAGCCGATTGAGCGTAAGGAAAGGCTGCAACGCTCTTATATGGTCATGCAGGATGTGAACTATGAGCTTTTCGCTGACAGCGTAGAAGCAGAATGTTCCTTTGGCATCCGAAATCCAGACCAAACGCTGGTAAATGCAACTTTGGAAGAACTGGGGCTTTCCCCATATCGAGAACAACATCCAAACACGCTTTCCGGCGGTCAAAAGCAACGAGTAGCTGTAGCTGTCAGCATGATTTGTGGGAAAGACTTGCTTGTATTTGATGAACCGACCAGCGGCCTTGACTTTGACAGTATGACGCAGGTTGCAGGATTGATCCGGCGATTATCCGATATGGGAAAAGTCATTTTCATTGTCACCCATGATTTTGAGTTTGTCTGCCGTACCTGTTCCCGTGTCTTACATTTTGACGAAGGCGAAATACCCGATGACGTATTAGTTACAATGGATGCCCTCCCGAAATTGAGAGAGCTTTTCTCTGTCAAGGTGAATGTCCCCGCAGGGGACAGAGAGGGCGGCCTGGGCCGTTCAGATGGAAAGGAGAGGTAGTCTATGAAGCAGAAAAAAGAAAACAGTGTAGCATTGCTGCTGCATTGGGCAGGAGAACAAAAATTTTGGTTGTTTCTGGCAATCCTGCTGTCCATGTGCAGCGGGCTGTGTATTATTATCCCATATATTGGAATTTACAGGTTGATGGATGCTACATTTAACAGTGCCTGCACAAAAGAACTTGTAGTGCAGACTGTGGCAATGATTGCCGCTGCTGTCACCCTGCGTTTTGTCCTGTTCGGATGTTCCGGCGTGGCGGCCCATAAAGGAGCCTACGGCGCACTGTTCAAAGTGCGCTGTATGGTGGCGGAACACATGGCCAGAGCACCTTTGGGCGCCCTGAATGAACGGCGCACAGGAGATATTAAAACGGTTCTGAATGAAGATATTGAAAAGCTGGAGCTATTTCTGGCGCATAATCTTCCCGACCTTGTGTGCTATCTGGTTGGACCGATAGTCATCTTTATTTATTTGATGACCGTTAATGTTCCATTGGCGTTGATTTCCCTTGTCCCTCTGGTTCTGGCCGTGGTAGTAATGGGGATAATGTTCCGCAATACAGATGACCTGATGGAACGAGCCAACCAATCCATTACTGCACTGAACTCCGTTATGATTGAATACATCAGCGGGATGAAACTGATTAAAGCCTATAACATGGGGAGTAAGTCGTTCCGAAAATTGTCTGACGCAATCCAGGAGGAAAACGCCATGTGGAATGAGACTTCCCGGCGTATGGGGCCTCCATATGCCGCATTTGTCGTTATCATTGAATGTGGAATGCTGCTGATGGTTCCGATAGGCGGGATGTTTTTCCTGAAAGGTTCGCTGACAGCCAGTGCGCTTCTGTTGTTTGTGTATGTCGGCTCTATGTATTTAACGGAAATTCGACCTTTGCAGGAATTGGGAACAAACTTTGCAAATGTACTGAACGCGATTACCAAAACCAAAGAAATACTGGATATTCCGATTTATGAGGGTGGAACAGACTTCCCCCAAAAACATGATATTGAACTTCGGAATGTCCGATTTTCTTATGACGGTAAAACCGATGTACTGCATGGTGTCAACCTCAAAATCCATGATGGCGAGCGCATGGCTCTTGTGGGCCGATCTGGTGCCGGTAAAAGCACTGTGATTGAACTTATTTCCCGGTTCTACGATGTGCAGGAAGGCGAAGTGCTGATTGGCGGCAAAAATGTCAAGGAACTTGACTACGATACCATTCTGAAAAATATAGCCATCGTGTTTCAAAAGACTTTCCTCACCCGTGACAGTGTGCTGGAAAATATCCGCATGGGTAGTAACGCTACTCTGGAAGAAGTGCGGGCTGCTGCAAAAGAGGCACAGATTGATGACTTTATCATGTCCCTGCCGGATGGATATGACACAAAAGTGGGCAGTTTCGGCTCCCGCTTTTCCGGCGGAGAAAAGCAGCGGATTGCGATTGCCCGCGCAATTCTGAAAAATGCACCCATCTTGATTTTGGACGAGGCCACAAGTGCCTCTGACCCGGAAAATCAGATGGAGATTGATAAAGCCATTCAAAATCTATGCAAAGGCAAAACAGTTATTGTAGTAGCACACCGTTTGAGTGCTTTGAAAATGTGCAACCGGGTGGCTGTGGTGGAAAACCATACAATTACCAGCGTTGGCACCCATGAGGAAGTTCGGAAGAACAATGCCTACTATCGAAAAGCGTGGGATGACTACGAAACAGCCCGGAATATCACTTATCAGTTGGAGGGCGGTGAGCAGCATGAATGAGCATGATGTATTGAAAAAGAACCGCAATTTCTATATTGGTGTCGGCGGAACCGTTCTGGAAGGACTTCTCTCCGGCAGCCTGTTTATGCTGCTTTACTCTGTTATGCAGTTTTTGTGGTCGAGTCAATTTGACATGAACCGAGTTCTGGCTCTGACTGGTATCATTGCAGTGATTTTTCTTCTCCGTATCCTGATTTACAGCTATGGTTATACCAAAGCGCAGATTGGCGGTGCAGAGGTCAGCAAGAATATTCGGCTTTTTATGGGTGACCATTTGAAGCGCATCCCACTGTCCCGGTTTACGCAGGGACAGACCGGCGATTATATCAACACCATCACAAGCGATGTAAACAACTATGAAAAAATTCTGACCCATAAGGTCGGAGATTTGGCAAAGAATTTTGCCTTGTCGTTCATGTTGATCGTTTTTGTTATGACGATTTATGTCCCGGCTGGAATTATTCTGTTGATTGCTGACCTTCTTTTAATCCCCGGCTTGTGGCTTTCTTTCCGCATGGTGCAGAAATACGGAAAAGAAAAGAACGATATTTGTGCGGAGAATGTCAGCAGCATTGTTGAATATGTTTCTGGCATTCAGACTTTCCGTGCTTATGGTGTAGGCGGTATGAAGAACAAAACCGTTATTAACGCCATGCGGGAGTTTAGCCGTATTAGTTTTGTATACGAGGCAAAAGTGCTGCCGATCGGTACAGGATTTGGCATTTTGAGCTGGCTGTCCTGTCCGCTGGTTATCCGGTTGTCCTATGCACCTTGGATCGCAGGGACACTGAACACAGTAGACTACCTTTTGATTTGTATGTTACCCCTGTTTTGTGCAAAGTTGGCTAACTCGATTTTTGTAGACCTCACCAGTTATAAGAACCTGATGATCTCGAAAAACAAAATCTTGGGTGTAATGAATGAGCCGGAGGAAACTGGAAGCATGGAACCGCTTCACACAGCTACCCATGAAATCACATTTGACAATGTAGATTTTGCATATGTTCCCGGTGAACCGGTACTAAAACACGCCACCTTTACGGTACCAGATCAAAAGCTCACGGCCATTGTCGGAGACTCTGGCTCCGGCAAATCTACCATTTTGAACCTGATTGCAAAATATTATGAAGCAACGAGCGGGACGATTTCTATTGGAGGTAAGCCCATTAACCATGTAGCCGCCGAGCGGGTTCTGGAACAAGTTTCTATGGTAGACCAAGACGTATTTCTCTTTGATGATACCATCCGGGATAATATTCGACACGCCCGTCCTAATGCTACGGACGCAGAAATCGAGGCTGCCTGCCGGGAAGCCAACTGTGACAGCTTCATCCGTAAGATGGAAAAGGGATACGATACGCTGACTGGCGAGAATGGAAATCTTCTCTCTGGCGGTGAGCGTCAGCGAATTTCAATAGCCCGCGCTATCCTGAAAAACAGCCCTATTCTGCTTTTGGATGAAGCAACCGCATCTCTTGACATTGAAAATGAGCTTGCCGTAAAGCAGGCCATCGCCAATCTGCTAAAAGAGAAAAAGACAGTGGTAATGATTGCTCATACCCTTTCCATTGTCAAAAATGCAGACCAAATCCTTGTAATGGGTGATGGACAGATTGCTGAATCGGGAACACACGAAGAATTGCTTGCAAAAGGCGGAAAATATGCTGCTATGTGGAACGCAGAGCAAAAAATATCGGCTTGATAGAAAATAAAGCGGCAGGGGTGATACCTGCTGAATCGAATGCGATATTAGCGCAGAAATCTATGAACGGCTGAAAGACGCCTTTAAGAAAGAACAATCATATAGCACATGAGCCTGCCCCGACTAAGGGGAAATAAAAAGCCGTTGGTTTGAGCAGGTGATTTTGTGTACCTATTTTGAACCGACGGCTTTTGAGAAAATCAGGGCCGCCGGTTCTTTTTGCTTATCAGCGCGTTTCATCGTCCGTATGGCGGCCGCTAGGAGGATGCCACTATGCGCCTGATATTCTATCGGTCACTCAACTTTGAATCATCAAAAAAAGCCTTGCTCCCGCACAGGGTCAGCAGGGCTTTTACTATGTACTATACAATGTAGCTGCTGCGCGTTTAGCACTGTCATTCTGCCCGGTTGGCCGCTTTCAGTCTGCTTGGATTTTCTTTTGCCGCCTGAAAATCTGCCCGTTTCAAAAATATTTTTGGAAATTTTCAAAAAAGCGGGCAGAATCGGGTGTTTCAGGTGTCATATTAGCGGAAAGGGAAAAATCCACCCGACATCCCCACGGAAAGGGGGTGAGAAGATGGAAGCTATCCCTCGCAACGATGGCGAACAGTACCGATTCGATGCGTTCTGCAAAGCGGTACTGCGAAATGAGGCCCGGAACTATCACCGAAATAAGAAACGCCTGCTTGACCGTGAAAAGTCATTCAGCACTCTTTCGTTGGAAGAACTGGGAAAGCTCACGAGTGTAGACCATTATCCGAGCGAAGAATTTATATTTTCGTCCTACGGCTGTGATCTGCACATCGACAATGAACTTGTTGCCAATGCGTTTGCCGCTCTGCCGAAGCAAGAACAAAGTATTCTGATTCTGTTTTGCGTTCTGGAACTGGGCGACGGTGAGATTGGCGACCTCATGGGAATGTCCCGGAGTGCTGTTCAACGGCACCGGGCAAAAACGCTGAATGAGCTGCGAAAAAAGCTAAAGGCGCACTTGCCGGAGGGAGGTTAGGCGTAAATGGGCTCCTATGAACACACAAGCAGAGAGCTTTTACCGCTCTCGGTGATTCGCTCTGCCTGCGCTGGGGACACCGATGCAGTTGAACAGGTTTTGCGACATTACAGAGGTTATATCAACAAGCTCTGTACAGGCATTCTCTACGACAAGCACGGCCAGCCCCATGTGTGCATAGACGAGTACATGAAACGCCATCTGGAAATCAAACTGATTTCTTCTATTGTAACCAAAGCCGAAACGGTCTGACCCTTTCCACGTTTCGGGACTGCACCTTGAAAAATATGCCCGCAGGACAATGGCGGTGCATCATAGAGCAAACGGATACGTTGCTGTCTGTATCGAGCCGGACGGTGGGTGCGCCACGATGCTTTTCTCTGAAAAGTGGAGCGATCACCACCACGCCGCAATGCAAGCGCGGCTGCTTGCGGGCCATGACATACAGGCAGGCTGATACTCCCTTACCGTCAAAGTCCGAGCGTTCAGAGCGTCGCAGGCAATGAGTAGGGCTGCATGAGGAATGCAGGGGTGAGATTCCCGTGGGTTGCTGCCAGCAGCCATCCGTTGGCTCATTTTTTGATTTTTAAGAAAGGGGATTTTTACGATGCAAGCGAAAAAGACAAACCCTGAAAAAACAAAAAATCCAGAGATACTTACTCTGGATTCGACTTATCGTATTGGCAATCGCTCCTTTATCGTTGAACCGGTGTTCAAAGAAGAAAGTTCCCAGACCTTAGGAGAAGTTCTTCTCCGGCTGATGAAATCCGAAAGCGAAAAATTATAATGACCTTTCGGGAGGCAGCGGACAGAGAAAGCGGATTGTGTTATAATATAGGTGTACAAGTGAATTTGCTATTCGACTGTCCCAAGAAAGGAGCGAATATGAAACAGTCGAGTAACAAGAAATCCCGTGAAGCAACCGCTTTTCTCTATGAGCGTCTTTCCCGTGATGATAATTTGGAGGGCGAGAGTTACAGCATCGGCAACCAAAAGAAGCTGCTCACCAAAGTTGCAAAGGAAAAAGGCTATACCAATCTGGTTCACTTTCTGGATGATGGCATTTCCGGCGTGACCATGAACCGTCCCGGTTTCGTTGAAATGATGCAGCAGCTCGAACAAGGGAAAGCCTCCGCTGTGTTCGTCAAAGACCTTTCCCGTCTGGGCCGAAACTATATTGAGGTCGGACGGCTGACAGAAGAATTTTTCCCGGACCATGACATCCGACTTGTTGCCGTTTCGGACAACATCGACACGGCCGAGGGAGAAAATGAACTGGCACCCATCCGAAACCTGTTCAATGAGTGGTATGCCCGCGACATCAGCAAGAAACGCCGTATCAGTAATAAAATCAAAGGCAACTCCGGCGAACCGATGGGACTTCCTCCCTATGGGTATATCAAGGACCCGAACAATCCCAAGCATTGGGTCATTGATGAAGAAGCTGCACAAGTTGTCCGGCGCATTTTTGATATGACGTTGGAGGGCTTTGGCACGGAACAGATTGCCACCCAGTTTGAAAAGGAAGGCATCCTGACGCCGCAGGCCTACTGGATTCAGAAAGGCATCGGCCGTCCCGGAAGGAGCAAGATTCGTCCAGCAACCAAGTGGAATGGCTCCACGATTACCCATCTTCTGTATCAGCAGGAGTATTGTGGTGATGTTCTGAACTTCAAAACCTACTCCAAGTCTTACAAGAACAAGAAGCGGATTCATAACGACCCGGAAAATTGGGTGGTGTTCCAAGATGTTCACGAACCCATTATTGAACGTGCCGTGTTTGAGCAGGTACAGCAGAAACGCGGAAAAATGCGCAAACGCCGTACCAACAACGGAGAACACAATATGTTCTCCGGCCTACTTGTCTGCGCAGACTGCGGCTGCAATCTGCACTTCCACTTCAATCAGGGCAACCCGGAAATCAAGTATTTCAACTGCTCCAACTACAAGGGCAACCGTGGCACCTGCCAATCCACCCATTACGTCCGTGTAGACTTTCTGGAAGAAGTGGTGCTGGGCGAGATTCGGCGGCTGACCAAGTTTGCCAGCCTCTATGAGGACGACTTTTTGAAGGCTGTTATCGGGCACTCCCAGCAGGCGGACGAAGCCGACCGCAAGCTGAAAGAGAAAGAGTTGAAAGCACTCCTTGCCCGTGATGAAGAACTGGACGGCCTTTTTGAGCGCATCTATGAGGACAATGTTTCCGGCAAAATCTCTGACGAACGCTTTTCCAGAATGTCCCGGAGATATGAGGACGAGCAAAAGGAGCTGACCGAGAAAATCAAACAGCTCCGCTCCGAAATCGAAAAGCAGAGCAGCCGCACCATGACAACGGATATGTTCATCAGTCTGGTTCGCAAGTACACCAGAGCAAAAAAGCTGACACCCCGGATGCTGAATGAACTGGTGGAAAAAATCGAAGTGTTCAATGCAGAAAAGGTCAATGGTGTATGGGAGCAGCGGCTCCGCATTCACTACAACTGCGTGGGCACCATCGAGATTCCAAACGCACTTCCTTTGCCGACACCTGATGTGTCGGTGAATACAAGAAAAGGCGTAGTTGTGAACTACGCCCCCTGTGATGTCGCTATTTAGCAAATAAAAAATGACGAATGTTCTTTGACAGCTAAATGCTGTAAGAACATTCGTCATGGTGCGGATAAGAGGACTTGAACCTCCACCGAGTTGCCCCGATTAGAACCTGAATCTAACGCGTCTGCCAATTCCGCCATATCCGCATATTCTGTTTTTGTTCGTGGCCGTTCGGCTCGGAACGATAGTTATTATACCACAGAAAGCTGCAAAGTCAAGCATTTTTTCAAAAAAGTTTTTGCAATCTTTCCTGTATATTTTATCTCACGTCTCTGCGCACAAAAAGCAGACATCCGCCCCGGTGATGCCTGCTTCCGGGGTGGATGTCTGCCCGCTCACGCCGTTTTCTTTTGCAGTTTTTTCCGAATTTTCTCACACGCCCCAGAACAGCCAGAGGCTCCCCGCCCCCACGAGGACGGCCGCCAGCGTGAAGGGCACGCCGATGCGCAGAAAGTCGCTGGTGCGGACGCGCTCGCCGTTTTTGCGGAGGATGCCGATGGCTGCAATGTTGGCCGACGCGCCGATGGGGGTCAGGTTGCCGCCCAGCGTCGCGCCGGTGAGCAGACCGAAATAGAACAGCTCCGGCTCGATGCCTGCGCCGCCGTTCATGAGAGCAGCGACCCCCTGCACCACCGGCAGCATAGCCGCCACATAGGGGATGTTGTCGATGAAAGCCGACAGCCCCACCGACGCCGCCACCAGCAGGAGATAGAGCCGCAGCGGCTCGTCTCCGGCGGCGGAGTAGAACAGCCGGGCCGCCGCATCGATGACGCCCGCCTTGCTCACTCCTTCCAGCAGGATGAAGAGGCTGAACAGGAGCAGCAGGGTGTCGTAGTCCAGTGCCCGGGCCGTCTCGCCCAGCGGGGTCAGCGAGCGGCTGCGCCAGCAGGCCCGGGCCACCCCGAAGAGGCAGAGCCCCATACAGACAAGGCCGCTGCGGAGGGTGTAGAGCAGATGCAGCACGCCGCCGGACGGCTCAGGCAGGAAGGACGCCGCGATGAGCAGCCCCACCGTCAGCAGGAGCAGAGCCGTGGGCACATCGTCCTCCACCTTTGTTTCCACCTCCACATGGACGGGCTGGCGCTGGTCGCGGAAGAGCCAGAACAGCACTCCCAGCGAGGCCAGCGCCCCCAGTTCCACGCCCCAGAAGATGCCGGGCCGGCCCTCCATCCAGAAGAAGTCGAAGAAGTTCATCCCCGCAAAGCCGCCCAGCAGGATGCTCGTGGTGTCCCCCACCAGCGTGGCTGCGCCCTGCAAATTGGAGGACACCGCGATGGCGATGAGCACCGGCACCGGCGAGATGCGCAGCCGCCGGGCGATGGCAAGCCCCACCGGGGCCACCATCAGGACGGTGGCCACATTGTCCACGAACGCGCTGATGAACCCCGCCAGCAGGGCCAGCACCGACACGGCCCACCGGACATCCGGCACATAGGCGATCAGCTCCTCGGCCAGCCGGGCGGGCATTTTGCTCTGGATAAAAAGAAAGACCGTGCCCATCATCCCTGCCATCATCAGCAGAACATTGAAGTCCACGGCCCGGGCGGCGTCCGCCAGCGTGAAATCGTACACGCCCAGCTTCCCCAGCAGCAGGAACGTCCCCGCGCCGCCCAGCGCGACCCAAGGACGGTACTGCTGCACCGCCAGCATCAAAATATAAAACAGGACGAACAGGATCAGCGCCAGTGTCATTTCGTCTCCTCTGCAGGCTCCAGCGGCTTGGCGTCTTCCTCGATCATCCGATAGCCCACGCCCAGCTCGTTGAGGATGTAGGTGTTGCTGCCCGGGCGGCTGCCCAGCTTTTTGCGGATATTGGCCATATTCACCTGCAGCTTCTTGGTGCTGCTGGCGTCCGTGTCGCCCCAGATGGCCCGGACGATGGCCGCATAGGTCATCACACGCCCGGCGTGTTCGGACAGGAAGGCCACGATGTTGTATTCCGTCTGGGTCAGGCGCACCTCCTGCCCGTCCACGAACACCTTGCGGCGCTCGTAGTTGATGGTGAGGCCCTGCGCGCTGAACACCCCGCCGGGCAGACTGCCGCCGCCATAGCGGTTCACCCGCAGCGCAGCCCGCACCCGGGCCAGCAGCTCACCGGTGCCGAAGGGCTTGGTGATGTAGTCGTTGGCGCCGAGGTCAAGGGCCTCGATCTTATCCCGCTCGGTGGTACGGGCCGACAGCACGATGATGGGGGTCAGATACTTCTGACGGATGGAGCGGATGGCATCCAGACCATCCCGGTCGGGCAGGCCAAGGTCAAGGATGACGAGGTCGGGGTTGTAGGAGATGAACATGGTCATGCCCATCATGCAGGTCTGGGCCACCAGCGCCTGATAGCCGTTGGTCTCCAGCAGGGTCTGGATGAAGCTGCAGATGTTCGCCTCATCCTCGATGATAAGTACCTTGAATTTATTATTGCTCATCCTCTGTTTCCTCCGTATCCACTTCTTCCGTTTCCAGCCAGAACCGGATGGTCGTGCCCTCACCGGGCGTGCTCTCGGCTTTGATCTCGCCGCCATGGGCCTTGATGATGGCCGCACACACCGACAGCCCGATGCCCATGCCGTGCTTGCCGCTCGACGAGGTATCCTGCGCCAGCGTCGTACCGCTGAAAAGCCTCTTCAGCTGTTCTTTCGGGATGCCGCAGCCGTTGTCGATGACCTCGAACACCGCCCGCCGCCCCAGCGTGAACACCCGCAGCGTCAGGTGGGTCATCCCCTCTGCGTGGAGCACGGCATTTTCCAGCAGATTGGTCAGCACCTGCTGGATGAGCATGGAATCCATCGGGATGACGATGAAGTCATCCGGCAGCTTCACCTCCACCGGCACGCCGGGGTGGAGCTTCTGGAACCGCACCAGTACGGTATCCACCAGCTCTTCCAGCACCGTGGGGGTCTTCTGGATGGCGACGCCGTCGGCGTCGATGCGGGTGACGGAGAGCAGATTCTCCACCATCCGGTTGAGCCACTGGGCGTCGGCACAGGCCTCGGAGAGGAGCTTGACCTTCTGCTCCCGGCCCAGCGAGTCGTAGTTGTCGATGACGGTCGAGCAGGCCCCGTAGATAGACGTCAGCGGGGTGCGCAGGTCGTGGGAGACTGCCCGCAGGAGGTTGGCCCGCATCTTTTCGGTCTCGCTCTCCATCCGCAGCTGCTCCTGCTTTTTGATGCGGGTGGTGAGGGTGCTGGTCATGAAGGACACCACCAGCATCACCACGCCCGAAAAGATGTTCTCCGGGATGGTGAAGTTGAAGGCAAAGTAGGGTGTGCGGAACGCAAAGTTGACCGCCAGCACGCTGATGATGGAGGCTGCAACGCCCCACCAGTAGCCATCGGTGTACATCGAGACGAAGAACACCGCCAGCAGGAACACCATCGAGGCCACGCCGTCGATGCGTCCGCTGATGAACTGGATGAGCGTCATGCAGGCGAATGCACCGATGAGCGCCGCCAGAAACACCCAAATATCCCGCTTGCGGAGCATCTGCTTCATCGTTGTCCCCTCCCGATCTATATTCGGTCTTACCATAAAATTATACCACAAATATATTAAAGATACAGCAAAGGGTGGCTGTTTTCTGCCCCCTGAATTGACAAACTCCGGGCCGGGGTACATAATAAAGTCATCCGCTGCAGAAAAGGAGTAGAACGTATATGCTGTATTTTGAAAATGATTACTGCGAGGGCGCGCATCCGGCCATCCTCCAGAAGCTGACCGAGACCAACTTCGAGAAGGTGTCCGGCTACGGCACCGACCCCTACTGTGCCAGCGCAAAGGAGAAGATCCGCGCCGCCTGCGCCTGCCCCGAGGCAGATGTGTCCTTCATCTCGGGCGGCACCCAGACCAACGCCATCGTCATTGCCTCCCTGCTCCACCGCTGGGAGGGCGTGCTCGCCGCCGCCACCGGCCATGTGGCCGGGCATGAGGCCGGTGCCATCGAGTTCACCGGCCACAAGGTCATCGGCCTGCCCCAGAAGAACGGCAAGCTGGACGCCGCCGATGTAGAGGACTTCTGCAAGACCTTCTACGCCGACGCGAACCACGACCACATGGTCTTCCCCGGCATGGTCTACATCTCTCACCCCTCCGAGTACGGCACGCTGTACACGAAGGCCGAGCTGGAAGCCCTGTCCGCCGTCTGCCACGCCTACCATATGCCCCTCTTCGTGGACGGCGCACGTCTGGGCTACGCACTGGCCAGCGAGGGCACCGATGTGACGCTGGCCGACCTTGCCCGGCTGACCGATGTGTTCTACATCGGCGGCACCAAGGTGGGCGCACTCTGCGGCGAAGCCGTGGTCTTCCCCCACGGCGCACCGGCCCACTTCATGACGATGGTAAAGCAGCAGGGCGCTCTGCTGGCCAAGGGCCGCCTCATGGGCATCCAGTTCGACGTCCTCTTTACCGACGACCTCTACACCCGCATCAGCCGCAACGCCATCGAGACGGCCAATGCCCTCAAGAAGGGCCTCGCCGCAAAGGGCTACCGCTTCTTCATGGACTCCCCCACCAACCAGATCTTCGTCGTGCTGGAAAACGCACAGCTGGCCGCGCTGGAGGGCAAGGCCAAGTTCGGCTTCTGGGAGAAGTTCGACAACAGCCACACCGTCGTCCGCATCGCCACCAGCTGGGCTACCCGGATGGAAGAAGTCGAGGAGCTTATCGCTCTGATGTAAGGAAGGAACGCTCTATGGGCTTTTTTGACAGGCTCTTCGGCAGCAGGGCAGAGGCGGCGGAAGAGACGCGGTTCTCCGGCGAAAAGATGGTCGTCAAAGCGCCCATCGACGGCATCGTCCTCCCGCTGGAGCAGCTGCCCGACGAGACCTTCGCTGCGGCCATCCTTGGCCCCGGCTGCGGCATCGAGCCGACCGGTGACACGGTCTTTGCTCCCTTCGACGGCAGAGTCGTCTCAGTGGCCTCCACCCTCCATGCCATCGGGCTGGAAAGCGATGAGGGCATCGAGCTGCTCATCCACATCGGGATGGACACCATCACCCTCCGGGGCAGCGGCTTCACCCTCCTCGTCCAAGAGGGCCAGACCGTCAGGGCGGGCACGCCCCTGCTGCGGGTAGACCTCGACGTCATCCGCGCCGCCGGGCTTTCCACCGAGAGCGCCGTCATCGTGACCAACGCCGACGACCTGCCGGCACTCCATCTCACCGCAGGCGGCATCGTCTCCACCGGCACGCCGCTGTTCAAATTCGAGTAAGATACAAAAAAGACATCTGCCGCCGGCAGATGTCTTTTTCGTTATGCTCATGCTTTTTCGGGCTTATACTGCAGGACCCGCTCGGAGACGAGGCCGTTGAAGAACTGGATGAAGGGTCCGAGGCAGAACGCGCAGATGAGGGTGCCCAGACCCACAAGACCGCCCAGGAGCCAGCAGAGCAGGGCGCAGAAGGCGTCGGTGAAGACGCGGCAGCCGAAGTACTGGAAGTGCGTGTAGTCCCGCAGACCCAGCGAGAGGTAATCGTAGGGCGCGATGCCGAGGTCAGCCGTCTGGTAGAGAGACGCGCCCAGCGCCGTCACAAGGACGGCCAGCACTACCCACACCAGCTGTTCCGGCAGGGACGCTGCCGGGCCGAAGGCCGCGGCAATGGGGTCGTAGAAGAAGGTTATGATGAACCCCATACCGATGCCGTTGACGAAGGTGCCAAGGCCGATGTACTTGCGCCCGAACCAGAATTCCAGCGCAAAGAAGAGGATGTTGGTGGCGACGTTCTGCACGCCCAGCGAGATGCCCAGCAGCTCGGCGAGGCGCATATTCAGCGCGCTGATGGAGTCGTTGCCGAGATGGGACTGCTTGAAGAGGGCGATGCCCAGACCAATAATGACAATGCCCACCACCATGCCCACGATGCGGCGGGTGGTCGGCTTTTGGGTGGTCGAAATGCTCATGAAACGGCCTCCTGATTTATTTTTCTCTATTATAACGCTGCAGGAGGGGCGGCGCAATCAATATTGCACAATTATCTGCTTCCTTGTGGAAAACTCACCGTCTCAGCTCTTCTTCCAGCCGGGCCTTGTCCAGCCCCTCGCCGATGACGATGAGCACCTGCTGTCCCTGCGGGATGGGTGCAGCCGTCAGACCGGCTGCGGTGGCGTTCAGCTCATACCACTGGCCGCCGTCCTCCACGAAGCCCTTCACCCGGAGGACCCTGCCGCAGGCGGCATCGCCGAAGAGGGACGGGATATTCCGTTCCAGACGGGCACGGGACAGGCCCAGTTCGAGGAAGTAGGCCGAGGCAAAGGCGTCGTGCTCCTCAAAATGGAGCTTTTCGCAGCTGGCCTGCCGGTAGCCGCACTTTGCGATGCGGGCCATCTCCGCCCCGGTCAGTTCGGCCCAGTCCTTTGCAAGGATCTCCTCCGGCGCGAGCTTCCGGGAGCACTTGCAGGCCTCCAGCGCACGGGCCAGATGGGCCTTTGCTCCCTCCTTCTGCCCATCCGTGGCCAGCTGGCATCGGCTCAGCAGGATCTTGCCCGCCCATGCGCTCTCGGAGGCAAGGATATATTCCGCCTGCGGCGAGAGGGTCTCAGGCAGCAGAGCGTCCACGATGGCGATGACATTCCCCAGCTGATACCAGCGGTCCAGCGGCTCATCCCGCAGCACGTCGAAGAACTCGTCCACATCGAAGATGCCGCTGGGTTCCACGACGACCCGTTCAAAGCCCCGCATGGCCATCGAGATGAGCTTCGTCCGCATCCGGCGCTGATGAGTGTCGCAGTCGCAGCCGCCGCTGATGGTCTCGACCTCGACCCCCACCGCCTCCAGATCCTGAAGCAGCATGGCGTCCACATTCACCGCGCCGAAGTCGTTTTCCAGCACGCAGACCCGGACGCCCTGCCCGGCCCACCACGCTGCATATCTGCGCAGGAAGGTGGTCTTTCCTGCCCCGAGAAATCCCGTGATCAAATCTACCTGTACCATATTCCGTCCCTCCGTCGGTTTCTTTTTCCGCTGTCAGTATAAGCGAACGAGGCCGAATTGTCAAACAGAGGAAAAGGCCCTTTCCCGCCGTGGAAAAGGGCCTTTTTTTGCCGCAATGCTCCGATGTTACAGAAATTCGACGCTGCCGTCCTCGATGTGATACATCGCACCGACGACCCGCAGGCCTGTTTCCTCCTCGATGTTATGGATGCACAGGCTCTTTTCGATCTCCTGCACACTGTGCCGGACGTTGAGGCAGCTGGCCTTGTAGGGGTCGGTCTCCTCTCCGATGGCCTTCTTGATCTCGTCCGTGATGTAGCGGATATAGCCGGACGACTCGTGGTGGATGGCCGCATCCACCGCGCCGCAGTGGGTATGGCCCAGCACCACCACCAGCCGACAGCCCAGATGACCTGCCGCGTACTCGATGCTGCCCAGCTGGTGGTCATCGATGATGTTGCCCGCCAGCCGGATGACGAACAGTTCCCCGATGCCCGCCGAGAAAATGTTCTCCGGGATGACCCGGGAGTCCGAGCAGGTGACGATGATGGCGTAGGGCGACTGGCCCTTGGCCCATGTGGACATCCGGATGCGGCGGGAAATATCGCCGCTCCCGTTCTCCGCGTTCAGGTATTTCAGGTTGCCCGCTGCCAGCTTGTAGATGGCATCGGCCGCGGTGCAGACAAAGTTCTCACGCATTGCAGCAGCCTCCTTGGGAAAAAGTGGTAAAAGTTTTTTGCAAAAATGCCCGGCCGTCCAACGAAGGGCAGCCGGGCGGAAATTCAGTTGATCAGAAGTGGATGACGCCGAGGATCAGACCAGCGACGAGGCAGATGATGGAAACACCCCACTGCCAGCCGAAGCAGTACTTGATGTGGTCCTTGATCTCGACACCGGCCAGACCGATGCCCAGATAGGTAGCGGGAGCCACCGGGCTGATGAAGGTAGCGCAGTTGCGGCAGACGACCATTGCGATGGCGATGTGCGCCGGGTTGACGCCGAACTGGTTGCCGACGCTGACCAGAACGGGCAACAGGCCGTAGAAGTAGGAGTCGGTATCGAACAGCAGAGCCAGAGGCACACTCAGGACGCCGATGATGATGGGCAGGAAACGGCCCAGAGAGGTCGGGATGAAGCTTGCCATGACGACTGCCATCTTCTCCATGATGCCGCTCTTGCTCAGGACACCGAGGAAGACACCGGCACACAGAATGGTGGAAGCCATGCTCAGACCAGCGGAAGCGTGGCTCTTGATGATGGAGTTGTGCAGCTTCTTGCCGCGGTAGTTGACCAGAATGCCCAGAGCGCAGCCGACCATGAAGACGTAGTAAGAGGGGAAGATGTCCAGAACCAGCACGATGATGACGGCCAGAGTCAGGATGACATTGAAGATGAAGTTCTGGGGGCGAGCCAGAGTCTCGTCCTTCTTGCCGTCGTCGGAGTCGTCGTACTTGCCGGCGTCCTCAGCAGCGATGGCATCGCCGAGCTTTGCGATGCGCTTCTTCTCCTGCAGGCCCCAGAAGATGGCAGTGCCGACAGCCAGCACCAAGCCGACGATCTGCATGGGCATGAGCTGGAACCACAGGTCGTTCGGCTCCATCTCGATGACGCTTGCGGCGCGCATGGTGGGGCCGCCCCAGGGCATCAGGTTCATGACGCCCATTGCGGTGACGCAGATGAGCAGCAGGGTCTCACGGCGCATGTGCAGGCGCTTGTAGACGGGCAGCATGGCGGGGATGGTGATGAGGAAGGTGGAAGCGCCGCCGCCGTCCAGATGGCCGATGATGGCGATGAGGCAGGTCATCAGGGCAACGCCGACGACGTTGTTGCCGACCTTCTTCATCAGAGCACCGATGATCTTGTCGAACATGCCTGCATCGGTCATGACGCCGAAGAACAGGACGGAGAAGATGAACAGGACGGCAGTGCCGTGGACGCCCTTGACGCCCTCCTTGATAAAGCCGGCCATCTCATCCAGCGTGAAAGCACCGGTCGCCACCAGAATGGCTGCGGTGATGGTCGAGACACTGACGAATGCCAGTGCAGGGACCGTGACATTGCGCAGCAGCAGGACGATGACCGCAATCACCGTTGCAAAGCCGAGCAGAGCGAGGATCGTATCACTCATGGGTTTGTACTTCCTTTCCTTTTTTCGTATACTGGGGATGCATTCTGTTTTGTCATCCAGAATCATTCCCGTTCGTTATGGTTTCAGTATACCGGCCCAAACTTAAACGCCAAAGCGCCTTGCGTTACGGTTTGTTAAGGAAGCTCTTAATATCCTGTAAGATTCCGTATGGAAGGTTGGATACAATAAACCTCTCCGTCAGCGCTGCCGCGCTGCCACCTCTCCTATCGAGGAGAGGCCTTGGCATTCCGTAAAGTTTCGTCCTCACCCGGAAACTTTTCCTCTTCGCCAGAGGCTCCCCTCGGTAGGGGCAACAACGACGACCGCCGCCAGTGGCGGAAACAGGGAGTCGCTGTTGGGGCAGCGGCCAGCAAGACGCAAGCAAAGCGAAGCGGATGCTGGGGGCCGCAACCCGGCCTTGTCGAGCGAAGCGAGACTGAGAGGTTTGCTCATTCCTTTCTGCTGCTCCGTATCTGGGCCAGCAGGGTGGACGCCGACACGGGCTTGACGATATAGCCGTCGATGACGCCGTGGCTGCGGGCGTCTACGATCTCCCGGGTAGGCGAGTTGGTCATGACGATGCGGGTCATGCCGGGGTAGCGGCCCCGGATGGCCATGCAGAAGTCCACGCCGCTGCTGCTCATCAGGCTCTCGTCGATGGCGAGGACGTCGAAGGGCTGCTGCTCCAGCAGCTGGCGCAGCTCGCCCCGGCGGGAGCAGGTGGACACACTCAGGCCCAGAGCGCTGAGGTCTTTGTCCAGCAGGTCGAGGACCTTGTTGTTGTCGTCCGCCGCAAGGATGCGCAGCTTACTGTCCACGCCCCACTGCAGCTGTTCCCGCTCCTGCTGCTGTTCCAGCACCGGCAGGTAGACGTAGAAGGTGGTGCCCCTGCCGATGGTGCTCTCCGCCCGGATGCGGCCCCGGTGGGTGCGGATGATCTGGTCCGCCAGAGCAAGGCCGAGGCCGGTGCCTTCGCCGGTCTTTTTGGTGGTGAAGAAGGGCTCAAAGATGTGCTGCATCGTCTCCTTGTCCATGCCGCAGCCGGTGTCGGTGACGCTGAGGCAAACGTAGTTGGGCCACTCTTCCGAGATCTTTTCTTCCGGGAAGAGGGCCTCAAGCTCCCTGCGGGGCACGACGCTGCCCCGGATGGTCAGCTTTCCGCCCTCGGCGCCGATGGCGTGGATGGCGTTGATGCTGATGTTCAGCAGCACCTGCTGCAGCTGGGTCGCGTTGCCCAGCACACACTCGCCGGTCAGCGCGTTTTCTTCGCACAGTTCCACATTCTTCGGGCAGTTCGTCTCCACCAGCTTCCTCGTCCGATGGAGCAGTCCCTCCACCGACACGGCGTCGTAGACCGTCTCCACGTTTTTCCGGCTCATGGAGGAGATCTGTTTCACGACCTCCTGCGCCTTCTGCGCCGCCTCGCTGATCTCCATCGCGTTGTCGTAGATCTCGCTGCCCGGGTCGGCGTCGGCCATGATGAGGTCGGCATAACCGGTGATGGGGGTGAGGAAGTTGTTGAACTCATGGGCGATGCCGCCGGTAAGGGTGCCCATCATCTGCAGCCGCTGCCCATGGGCCAGCGATTCCTCGCTGCGGTGCAGCTCCTCGAGGGTCTGGTTCAGGGTCTTCAAATCGCTGATCTCAGTCGCGCTCCGGCGGTCACGCTCCTGCAGACGGAACATCTGGAACATGAAGAGCACCAGCACCAGTGCCACGCCGCCAAAGATGAACACCACCTTCACGAAGCTCTGCTGCACCGGCTCGTAGAGGTCGTCATAATCCACCACGGCGCTGACGATCCAGAAGCTGTCCCCTACCTTCAGATGGCGGAAGGCGCTTATTTTATGCACCCGGGGCAGGCTCGGGTCGGTCCACCAGTAGGAGTAGTAATCCAGCGTGCCGGCTTCCTCCTCCTGCTGGGCGCGCAGCAGCTCGCTCAGGCTGCTCAGGTCCAGCGTCCGGTCCTTATTATAGATGCGCTGGCGGCCCTCCACGACCTTGATGCCCCACTGGACGGCCTCGGGGTGCATGACCACAAGATTGTCGTCGTTCTTTATCATGATGTAACCGTTGGTGCCGACGTGGATCTCCGAGATGAGCTGCTGGTACATGACCGTAGAGTCTACCACGAGGCAGACGGTCTTCTCCCCCGCCTGTTTTTTCATCACAAGATAGTGTTCATCCCCGCTGTGGTACTGCCAGTAGGAGATCTTCTCTGTCCGGGTGATAAGGACATCACAGACCGCGCTGAGTCCATAGCAGCTGTAGACGACCTCGCCGTTGCTGTTTTCCAGCCAGACGTCCCGGATGGTGTCGCTCCGGGCCACGGTGGGGCGGAGACCTGCATCCGCCGCCACCTTTTCGGCGATGGAGTCCAGTCGGTCAGCGTATTCCTCCAGCAGGACGCGGATGCTGTCGGCGGTGCTCTGCACCACCAGCTCCATCTGCCGCGTCTGGCTGGTCATCAGGGCGGTGCGGTAGTCCTGCCACACCGCCCCCACCACAAGGGCCAGCGCGGCCACCGTCACGATGCCGATGGCCAGCGGCACCCACAGGGCGCGCAGGGTCTGGAGCCATGTCTTTTTCGGGGCAGTTTTCTCCTTCATTTCATATCCTCCTTTGGGGCGGTCTTGCTCTTCCTGTCTAAAAATGTTATAATTTTATCTATGTAAGCGTAAGCAGAATCAACCGTTCCGGTCAGAAAAGTACAGGGAGTTATCATGTCGTATCATGTTCTTATTGTAGACGATGATCCAGCAATTTGCAAACTTTTATCGAAAGTTATGATCAGCAACGAGATGGACCCTCTCGTCGTCAACAGCGGCGCGGCTGCGCTGGACGTCATTGCGCGGCAGAGCGGCACGCTGGATATGATCCTGATGGACATCACGCTGGGAGACATGGAGGGCTTCGACGTCATTCAGACCATCCGGCGCAACGGCGTCACCACGCCGGTCATCATCATCAGCGGCCGCAACGAGGATTATGATTTCATGTACGGCCTGTCTCTGGGCGCAGACGACTATGTGACCAAGCCCTTCCGCCCCCAGATCTTAGGCGCGAAGGTCAAAGCCCTTATCCGCCGCAGCAAGAGCTTCTCACAGGAGAACAGCCAGCAGATCAGCTGCGGCCCCTTCCTCTGCGACACCACCACCATGCGCTTTTACAAAAACAACGTGGAGCTGAACCTTTCGGAGAAGGAGCGCAGCCTGCTCCTCCTCTTTGTCCGCCACCCGCAGCAGGTGTTCACCAAGGACATGATCTACGAGCAGATCTGGGGCAACCTCATCGCTGTGGACGATAACGCCATCATGGTCTACATCAACCGTCTGCGCAGCAAGATCGAAGACAACGCCCGCACCCCCCAGCACATCATCACCATCCGGGGCGTGGGCTACCGGTTCGTGCCGTAAGAACATCCTTTTTTCAAAAAACAAAAAGAAGAGCAGCCAGCTGCGCGCGGTGCAGCTGGCTGCTCTTTGGTTTTATGCCGGTATAAAACACAAAACCTTGAAAAAGGAGAATCGCATGAAGCTTGTGTGCGTATCCAGACACAAAAACGGGGGTGAGAAGAGCGAGGGAATCTCCGTGAATCCATTCCGAAGCGTGGTTGGCAAGCCACAAACCCGTTTTTACGCTATATCACTCAATCTTCGCGGAAAGAGAAAGGCTTGACTTCGCGGACGACGTCCATGACCGTGCCGTCGCGGGCTTCGATGATGCCCACGATGCGGTCGCCGAACTGGACCTTCTCCGGCTCGCCGACGATGGAGTAGGCGATATCGCGCAGCTCCTCGATGGTCTTCAGAGGCACGCAGTCAGCGGCCTTCAGAGCCTCCAGCAGGTCAGGACGGCGGGGGTTGACGGCCACGCCGTAGTCGGTGACGACAATGTCAACGCTCTCGCCCGGGGTGGTGACGGTGGTCACGTCGGTGCAGATGGCGGGGATGCGGCCCTGCAGCAGAGGAGCAATGACGATGGTGCACTTTGCACCCTGTGCGGTATCGGGATGGCCGCCCTGTGCGCCGGTGATGATGCCATCGGAACCGACGACGACGTTGCAGTTGAAGTGGGTATCCACTTCCAGAGAGGCCAGAATGACGTAATCCAGCTTGTTGACGAACGCGCCCTTGTTCATCGGGCTTGCGTACTCGCCAGCAGAGATGGGGAAGTGGTTGGGGTTGGTGCGGACATTGTTGACCGCGTCGAGGTCAAAGTCCTGCGTATCCACCAGCTTGCGGGCCAGACCGCGGTCCAGCAGCTCGCACATGGGCTTGGTCAGGCCGCCGACACCCAGACCCATATGGATGTTCTTCTCCTCCATGATCTTGGACAGAGAGATGGTGGAGGCGATGGATGCGCCGCCCACGCCGGTCTGGTAGGAGAAGCCGTCCTTGAAGTAGGGGGTATTTGCCACGACCTGAGTGCAGTACTCGGCCATCAGGATCTTGCGCTGATCGGTGGTGGGCTTAGCCGCGCCGGTGGCGATCTTCTCGGGGATGCCGATCTGATCCACGACACAGACGTAATCCACCTTGGTCTGGTTGATCTCTGCGGGGTAGTTGGGGTAAGCGACGAGGCAATCGGTGATGGCCACCACATAGTCGGCCATATCGGCGTCCACATAGGCGTAGCTCAACACGCCGCAGTTGGTCTTGCCGCCCATGCCGGAGCAGTTGCCGTACTCGTCGCAGGAAGGTGCGCCGATGAAAGCGATGTCCACATGGGTCTCGCCGGTCTCGATGGCGCGGACGCGGCCGCCGTGGCTGCGCATGGTGGCCAGTCCCTTCAGCTTGCCGTGGGAGATGGCATCGCCGATCTTGCCGCGGACACCGGAGGACTCGATGTTGACGATGGTGCCGTCCTCGATCATGGGGACGAGGGCGTCATGGGACTTGCCCAGAGAGCTTGCGCTCAGGGTGATGTTCTTGAAGCCCATCTTGTGGATCTCCTCCATCACCATGCAGACCACGAGGTCGCCCTCGCGGAAGTGGTGGTGGAAGGAAACGGTCATGCCGTCGTGGGCGTTGCACTTGACGAGGGCCTCGTGGATGTCCTTAACCATCTTGTCGTGGTCGTTGCGCATCACGGGGGTGACTTTCGGGCTGGCCTTCTGGAAAGCCTTGCCGTCCTTATAGTTGTTGCCCTGAAAGACCTCTTTGCCGGTGCGCTCGAGGATCTCTTCGGGAATTTCTCTGCCTACTGCGTTCAACATAATCACAAATCCCCCTTATACACGCCGGATGCCTTGGCCAGATCGATGGTGCGCTTTGCACCGTCGTAGAAGGCGATGTCGATCATCTTGCCGTCCACGGTGAAGACGCCGATGCCCAGAGCCTTCTTGCTGTCGATCTCCTTGACGACCTTCTCGGCGAAGATGATGTCCTTCTGGGTGGGAGTAAAGATCTCGTGGACGATGGGGATCTGACGGGGGTTGATGATGGATTTGCCATCGAAGCCCATCAGGTGGATGTTCTCCACGTCCTTGCGGAAGCCATCCATATCCTTCAGGTCGGTGTAGACGGTGTCGAAGCACTGCACACCGGCAGCGCGGGCGGCAATGATCATCTGCTGGCGGGCACCCATCAGCTCGATGCCGGTGCCGGTGATGTGGGTCTGCAGGTCCTTGGTGTAGTCGCCGCCGGACAGCGCGATGCCGAACAGACGCTCGTCAGACTCGCAGATCTCCAGCGCGTTCATGACGCCGCGGGCAGACTCCAGCGCAGCGATGATCAGCACCTCGCCCTCGGGACGGCCATAGGTCTTCTCGTCCTCGGCGATGGCAGCAGCCACGCGGTGGACATCCTCGGCGTGCTCGGTCTTGGGGATGCGGATGGAGTCGCAGCCGCCGGCCACACAGGCGCGGATGTCTTCCCGCCAGTAGGGGGTGTCCAGACCGTTGATGCGGACGACCCGCTCGGCGCCGCGGTAATCCACGGTCTTCAGGGCGTGGTACAGGCTGAAACGGGCGACGTCCTTCTGGTTCTCGGCGACAGCGTCCTCGAGGTCCAGCATCAGGGAGTCAGCCTTATAGATGTAGGGGTCCTTGATGAGGCCGGGCTTCTGCGCATTCAGGAACATCATCGTGCGGCGCAGGCGCTTCTTGTTCGGATTATTCATCGAATGGCACCTCCCCAAGGCAGATCCTCATACTGGTCAACAGAGCGATAAACAGCGCCCTCGATGCGGGCCTTCAGGGTGCAGTCCAGTGCGCCCTTGTCCACGATGGTGATGCGGACGTTATCGATGTCCAGATTCTTCAGGGTCTCCAGCGCGACCTTGCGCAGCTGGTTGCCGTACTGGTGGATGACGGAGCTTTCGAGGGAGAAATCGATCTTGCCCTCGCCCGGCTCCACGGTCACCATGCAGTCGCTGGATTCCAGAGTACCAGCCGTGGCTGCTTTCTTGATCTCCATGCTTTTTTCCTCCTTGGCAGGTGGTTTCTTCATTCATTATACCGTTCTTGCGGGGCGGCGCTCCTCCGCACCGCTCCTGATGGTTCTATCATAATCGGACAATCTTACAAAAGGCATAGCTTCCGTCTTAATATTCGTTAAGAATCGCCAAAAATTTCTCTTGTACACAAGATTTATTCCATTTGGTCATGGAAGCCTTGCATTTTCTCTTCCGCTTCACCCGTTTTCCTGTACGGAATGTCATCCGGTCGGGTAGTGCAAAACAGGCAAAACCACTGGCTGTGCGTTTTGCCTGCTGCGGAAAAATCCTTTTTTACACGGGGCTGAAGCCCTTACCGATGATCTCGCTGGAATTTTCTATCATGATAAAGGCCGTCGGCTCCTGCTGGCGGATGAAGTTGCGCAGGCGGATGGCCTGACTGCGCCGCATGGTGGTCATGATGACCGTCTTGTGGGCGTCAGAGTACGCGCCGCGCGCTTCAAAGGTGGTCGCGCTTCGGTTCAAATCGTGGATGATGAAGTTGCAGATGGCCTGCGGGTGCTCACACACGATGTTGAAGCACTTGCAGAGGTTCATATTCTCGATGACGTTATCCACCACCATCGACTTGGCCACCAGACCCATGATGGAGAACAGACCGGTGGAGGGGCCGTACATTGCAAACGAGAGGCCCACAGCCGCCACATCCGCTGCCATCAGGGCAGAACCGATGTTCATGCTGGTGTACTTTTTCAGAATCATGGCGATGACATCCGTGCCGCCCGAGGATGCGTCGATGTTGAACAGGATCGCCGAACCGACAGCCGGGAGCATAATGGCAAATACCAGCTCCAGCATAGGCTGGTCGGTCAGAGTACCGTGCATCGGCACCAGAGCGTCCAGTGCCTGCAAGCTCACCGACATAACGATGGTCGCATAAACGGTGCGGATGCCGACGCTCTTGCCCAGAAAGATGAAGCCCAGCACCAGCAGCGCGTAGTTGGCAACGGTGGTGAAGGTACTTGCCGAGCAGTGGAGCAGCTGGCTGAACACGGTGGAAAAGCCGGTCACGCCGCCGAAGGCAAAGTGGTTTGGGAATTTGAAAAAGTAGATGCCGATGACCATGATCCAGATGCTGACCGTGATGAGACCATACTCAGCCAGCGTCCGAATCCAGGGATTTTTGATTTCCTTTATTGTTGACGCCATAGTCTGATTTTTTGCCGCCTTCCAGTTCACATGGGGCCGAGGTTGATCGCCTGTGCGATCATCAGCAGCACAGAACCGACGGCCAGCCAGATGAGGAACAGCTTCCACATGAACTTCATCCAACGGTCATAGGGAATGTTCACAGCGCTGATGATACCCATCAGAGCGGTGGAAGTGGGCAGGACGTAGTTGCAGAAGCCGTCGCCGAAGTTGAAGGAAAGAATTGCGGTCTGACGGGTAACGCCCACGAGGTCGGCCAGAGGTGCCAGAATGGGAATGACAGCTGCGGCCTGACCGCTGCCGGAAGTCAGGAAGACGTTGATGATGGTGTTTGCCAGCAACATGGCGGGTCCGAGCAGGATGGTGGGGACGAAGTTCAGGCCGTTTGCCAGTGCGTGGACAACGGTATCGGTGATGTGACCGGCGTTCATGATGCTGCTGATCGCCTGTGCCATGCCGATGATGAAGGCAGCGCCCAGCATCTTCTTGCAGCCCTCAAGGAACTCTTTGGAAATCGCGGAGGGGCCAAAGCCGCCCAGCACGCCTTCGATGACAGCCAGTGCGAGGAAGACAGATGCAGTCTCAGACATATCCCAGTCGAGCTTGATGCCGCCGTAGACGATGAGGATAAGGGATGCGAAGAAGACCAGCATGATGAGGATCTTGCGGGCGTCCAGCTTGCCGAAGGAGTCGAGGTCAGCAGCATTGCGGAACTCGCTGGTCTTGTCGATCTCGTACATGGGGCTGAGTTCGGGATGCTTCTGGATCTTCAGTGCGTAGCGGATGAGGTAGATGTTCGTGATAACATAGAACACAGCAAAGCAGATAAAGCGGTATCCCACGCCGGAATACAGCGGCAGACCGGCAATTTTCTGAGCCACGATGGTGGTGTTGATGTTCAGAGGGCCAGTGGAGAAACCGATGGCGCCGCCCAGCAGGATGATGGATGCACCGGTGATGGAGTCCAGACCCATCGCAAAAGCCATCATGACCATGATCGGTGCAAAGGCAATGAACAGGTTGACGCCCTGCGTGGTGCAGATGAGGCCGAACACCAGCGTCAGGATAGGCAGGAACAGATAGACGCGGGTGGAGAAGATCTTTGCCATCTTGGCAACCACGGCGTGGAGCGCGCCGGTCTTGGTCAGGATGTGGAAGGCACCGCCTGCGAACATGATGACCAGCATCAGATCAATGCGCTTGATGAAGGCTTTGACGATGTACAGAGGAATTTCGAGCGGGTTGACAGGAGTCTTATCAATGTAGTTGAAATCGTTGGGGTCGATGACCTTAATGCCTGCTTCGTTCTCGAAGCGGGTGTAGGAGCCTGCCGGGATGATCCAGGTCAGCAGGACCGCAAACAGGATGATGATGCCGATGATGACGAAGGTATGCGGCATCTTGAATTGCTTCTTTTTCGTTTCCATAATTTTCTCCTCTCTTTTGACGCGCCAAAGCGTCAGCTCTGGCCGTGCAGTTCTTTGGCCAGATTCTCATGGAACTCCTTCTTGATGGCTTCCAGCTTTTCCGGGTTCTCAATGAGCTGTGCACCCGTCAGAGCCAGAATCTTTGCGCCGTAGACCACCGCATTGTGGGCCGCTTCGGTTTTGCCGGCATCCAGATACTCCTGCGAGTGAGCTGCTGCACCCTCCGGGACAAAGGCCACGCGGATGCAGGTGCCGGGCACATGGCGCATCACGTTGCCGAAGTCGGTGGAGCCGGTCTTCTGGCGGGCCGGACGGATGCAGGGAGCTTTGACCTTCTCGGCCTGCTCCATCACCAGTTCGTTGAGGGACAGCACCGGGATCTTGTTGTCGAGGCTCTTTTCCTCGATGATTTCCACTTCCGTCTCTGTCATCATGGCCGCACCCTGCAATACCTTCTTGACGCGGGCCACCACGCCGTCCAGCTCCGTGCGGTTGTAGGAGCGGACATACATACTCGCTTCTGCATAGCCGGGCACCACATTTGCCGCCGTGCCGCCGCAGTTGACGATGGTGTAGTGCATCCGAACGTCCGAGGGAACATGCTCCCGCAGGAACTCGACGCCCTGACAAGCCAGAATCAGGCCGTCCAGTGCGCTGCGGCCTTTTTCGGGCTTGAGCGCTGCGTGAGAGCAGACACCGTGGTAGATGATTTTGAGCTTGTTGAGTGCCAGCGACTTGACATCCACCTGCGTAGCCGGGCCGCCGTGCATCATGAGCGCCACATCCAGCTCCTCAAAGGTGCAGCCGTTTTCCAGCATCACGACCTTGCCGCTGATGGTCTCTTCAGCAGGTGTGCCGTAGACCGTGATGGTATACGGTGCGTCGATGGCTGCATCTTTCAGTGCCTTGGCTGCGCCCAGAATGGCCGGCCCCTGCATATGGTGGCCGCAGGCGTGGCCCAGACCGGCCAGAGCGTCGTACTCGCAGAGCAGGCCGATGTTCGGGCCGCCCTCGCCGTGCTTCCAGACGGCACGGAACGCCGTCTTCATACCAGCAATCCCACGCTCCACAGTGAAGCCTTCTTTTTCCAGCCAGCCGGTCAGGGTCTCAAATGCATGAAACTCCTGCTGACCCACTTCCGGGTGGTCGAAGAAGTCGTCTGCCATTGCAGTCAGGGCAGCTGCGCTCTGCTCAACGCTTCGCTCCAGTTTTTCCTCCAACATAATAAGCACCTCCATTTTTGGTACTTTCAGTTTACCAAATCGGAGGCGTTTTGTACATTTTGAAAAAATTATATCTTCATTTTGGAATTCTTATGTTTAGTTTATCAGAACTCCAAATACTCCTCTGCCGCATCCTTCATCTGCATGATCATCGCTCGCATGGGTTTGGTCAGCTCCACATCCTGACGGTAGGCCACCACAACATCCTGTCCGTACTTGGAACTATCGATGGTGTAGTATTTCACCGGCTTCGGATAGTGGATGTTCTTCTGATAGCCCTGCCGGATAAAGCCCACACCCAGACCCTCGGCCACCAGCTGTGCGCCAAGCTCCATATTGCGTACCACCCGGATGCGTCCCGGCTTGACCTTGTAATCTTTCAGGATCTTCTCTTCCACCCGCCGGGCGCTCTGCATCTCGGTGTTCAGAAATATCGTCTCCCCGCTCAGAAGGTGCGGGTCAAGGAAGTCGAGCTTTGAGCCTTCGACGGGAACCGCCTTTTCGTTCAGCGGATGGTCTCCGGACACCATCAGCAGAAAATCTTCCATGCCCAGTGGGATAGTCTCCATCTCGGACGTTACATCGCTCTGGCTCAGCACCACAAGGTCAAGCTCCCGGTTTTTCAGCATGATGGTCAAATCGGCCAGATTTCCTTCCCGGATGACCACATCCACCTGCGGCCACTCCCGCTCGTACACCGACAGCACCGCAGGCAGAAACCAGATGGCGCGCCGCTGTGCGATACCGATACGCACTTGCCCGGCACTCTCCTGCTCCGTCTGCCGCATCACCGCCTCGAACTGCCGCTCCAGCTCCAGCATCTGAGAAGCCTTTTCCACATACTGCTTGCCCAGCCACGTCAGCTCGAATTTCCGGCCATTCCGCTCGAACAGCGGCGCACCCAGATTCTTTTCCACATTATTGATGTACAGGCTCAGTGCGGGCTGCGAGATATACAGCCGCTCCGAGGCGCGGGTCAGGCTCTTGCACTCCGCAAGGGTGCAGACGTACTTTTGCTCCTTTAAGTCCATTCGATTCCAGCCTCCTCACCAAATAACGACACTTTTCTTATTATAGCACATTTGAGCGCAAACAAAAAAGCCCTCCTTTGCAGGCAATGCCGTTAAGATAACAGGATGTCCTCAGCGGCAAGGACGCCAAGCTGCTGCGGGTGGAGCTGAATAAGCAGAACAAAGAAAAAGCACACCTGCATCATTCCTCTCCGAGGAATGACACAGATGTGCTTATCCTGCTGATTATTTTTTATGCGTGATTGAAGCCCTTGCCGAACACCTCGGTGGTGCTGAGCATCGAGATGAAGGCGTTGAGGTTCTCTTTGTGGATAAAGGCCTGTAGCTGCAGGGCCTCTCGGTGGGTAAGGGTGGTATAGATCATGTAGTGGGGACGGTCGGTGTAGGCACCGTAGCAGGGGGTGTAGGTGGCACCGCGCACCAGCTTCCGCATGACGAAGTCACAGATGGGGTCCTTGTCGTCACAGATGATGAGGATGGCCTTGCACATCTTCATCTGCTCCAGCACCGCATCGACGACAAGGCTCTTCACCGTCAGACCCACGAAGGAGTAAAGGGCGGTGTAGAGGTCGAACACGAAGCAGGCTGCCAGCACCATGGCAAGGTCGGTGATGAAGAGGGCCTCGCCGGTGTTCTGCATATGGGTATATTTTTTCAGGATAAGGGCGATGACATCGGTGCCGCCGGAGGAGGCGCCCACATTGAAGAGCAGTGCCGACGCGATGGCAGGCAGGGCGATGGCGAAGACCAGATCCAGCATGGGCTGGTCGGACAGGGGGCCGCTGAGGGGGACATATTTTTCGAACACAGCCAGCTCCACGTTCATAACGACGGTGGCCCAGCCGGTGCTGATGGCAAAATCCTTGCTGAGAAAGATCCAGCCCAGAACGAGCAGGATGACGTTTGCCCACGACGAGAAGGCCGAGGCCGACAGGGGGGTGAGCTTTGCCACAAGGGCTGCGCCGCCGGTCACGCCGCCGAAGACGAAGTTGTTGGGGAATTTGAAGAAGTATACGCCGATGGTCATGATGCTGATGCTCAGGGTGATGATGATGTACCTGCTGATGGTCTGCAAGAGTTTCTCCCGCGTGCTGATCTCCATTTGACTGTTTCCTTTCGCCGTCCGCACGGCTTCCTTTTTCTTACACCAAAGGGCCGAAAATGTGCCCGTTTCTTGTGCTATTGTAACACCACCCACCGCCCTGTTCAAGAGGTAAAACACCGCAGCACAAAAAACCGCCCGCTCTGGTCTTCCCCAAAGCGGGCGGTGGTCGGAACTTCCGGGAGCCTTACAGCTTCTTGCCGGTCAGCATCTCGTAGGCTTCCTCATATTTGGCGATGGTCTTGTCGATGACGTCCTGCGGCAGGTCGTAATCGCTGTCGGGGTTGGCCTTGAGCCAGTTGCGGACGAACTGCTTGTCGAAGGAGGGCTGGCCGTGGCCTGCCTCGTAGCCCTCCAGCGGCCAGAAGCGGGAGGAATCGGGGGTCAGCATCTCGTCGCCGAGGATGACATTGCCGTCCTCGTCCAGACCGAACTCGAACTTGGTATCGGCGATGATGATGCCGCGGGAGAGGGCGTACTCGGCGCACTTCTTATACAGGGCGATGGTGTAGTCGCGCAGCTTGGTGGCGTACTCCTCGCCGTGGCCGGGGAACTGCTTTTCCAGCACATCGATGCTCTGCTCGTAGGAGATATTCTCGTCGTGATCGCCGATCTCGGCCTTGGTGGAGGGGGTGTAGATCGGCTCAGGCAGCTTCTCGGACTCCTGCAGGCCCTCGGGCAGCTGGATGCCGCAGACCTTGCCGGTCTTCTGATAGCTGGCCCAGCCGCTGCCGGTGATATAGCCGCGGACGATGCACTCGACGGGCAGCATGGTCAGCTTGCGGCACATCATGCTGCGGCCCTCGTACTGGGGCTGCTGGAAGAACTCCGGCATCTCCTTCACGTCCACGCTCAGCATATGGTTGGGCAGCAGGTCGCGGGTGTAGTCGAACCAGAACTTGCTCATCTGGGTAAGCACCTTGCCCTTGTTGGTGACTTTATTCTTTAAGATAACATCAAATGCAGAGATGCGGTCGGTGGCGACCATGATGAGGCTGTCGCCGTTGTCGTAGATCTCGCGGACCTTGCCTTCCTTGATGGGCTTGAACTCAGTCATAGCAAAACTCTCCATTTCCCTTATTCCGTAGGTATCTTTTCGTTTGGGATAACCTCTCAGTCTCGCTCCCCTCTTCAGGGGGCAGCGCGTCAGCGCTGACGGAGAGGTTTGATTCATTACACTATAATCTTACCATAGGAATTGTCCGTTGGGAAGAAACAGATAGGAGAGAAATGGGCCGATTTTTGGTTTTTTCTCGTGAAAAGTGCTAAAATCCAGCTTATTTTTTCGTCGTTTTGACGATAAAAGTCGTACTTTCACCCTTCTTCTCCCCCTGTGAAGCGCCGTCATTGACGGAATTTGTGAAAACGTGTATCATGTACGGTAGTATTTTTTCAACAATCTGTCTTCTAAGGAGCTTTGCCCATGCGCCCTCTCATCATCGCCCATCGCGGCGCGTCCCATCTGGCCCCCGAAAACACGCTGACGTCCTTCCGTCTGGCCAAGACGCTGGGCGCAGACGGCTTCGAGTGCGACGTCCAGCTCACCAAGGACCGTCACCTCGTGGTGGCCCATGACTACTTCACCGACCTCAAGGCCGGCGTCCACGGCAACATCCCGGACATGACCTTCGACGAGCTGCGGAAGCTGGATTTCGGCAGCTGGAAAGGCCCCGAGTACGCAGGCGAGCAGATCCCCACCCTCGAAGAGGTGCTGGAAGTCGCGCAGGGCTTCCAGATGATCCACATCGAGCTGAAGCCCTACTTCGACCGGGACGAGGAGATCGCAGACCGGGTCATCGACGCCGTCCTCGACGCGGGACTGGAAGAAAAGGCCGTCATCACGGCCTTCGAGTATGGCGCTCTCCGCCGGGTGAAGGAGCGGATGCCCCAGATGGCCATCTGTGCCATGACCTCCAGCCCCGAGTCCCAGCTCGTCCAGCCCGCCACCTTCTGGGAAAAGCTGGGCCTCAAGAAGACCGACCCTCTCGCAGAGAAGCTTTCCAGCCCGCAGGCCGTCAGCGAAGCAGCAGCCCTGCTGGAAGACCCCAACAGCCTCGACGAGGAGAACAGCATCCTTCTTTATTATCTGAAAGACCGCCTCGATTTCCTCTACTCCATCTTCCCCGGCATGAATCTGGCCCAGATCTTACAGCAGTATTACTACCAGACCGATTTCGTGAATTACGTCGCACAGTTCAGCTTTCCGGTGGACTACATCGGGCCGGAGTACCACGCCTTTTTCCGGGACAAAGACCTGATCTCCAACGCCCACGCCCACGGCTTCAAGGTCGCGCCGTGGCCGGTGGGCAACGACAGCCGGGATGACCTGCGCCAGCTGTTCCGGCTCGACCCGGAACTCGTGGTCACAAACAAGCCCGAAGTCGCCATCGCCATCCTGACAGGGCTGGGCCGGTGGGACTGAGCACAAAAGAGGGTTGACAGCCCTCTTTTTTTGGTCCATAATAGTCCTGTATCAAACAGTTTTATGTGAAACAGTTCAACCTCCGAACATTCACAGCTCTGCCATATAACGAACAGAAGGATGATAACTATGTGTAAAGAAATCGAGCCTTGCTGCACTCCTGTCGCACCGCCTTGGGAGACTCCGCAGGTCATCCCGGCCCAGCTGCGCCGGGTGAACAATCTCATCTTCCGCAGGATCGGCCAGATCTCCCGCGCCAACGGCGTGGAGGCCGTGACCCCCATGCACGGCTGGATCATGGAGTACCTCTACCGGAACTCCGACACCCCCGTGTTCCAGCGGGACATCGAGCGGGAGTTCTCCATCACCCGCTCCACCGTCACCAATATTTTACAGCTCATGGAGCGCAAGGGCTACATCGCCCGTCAGAGCGTCGCGCAGGACGCCCGCCTCAAGCAGCTGGTGCTCACCGAAAAGGGCCGCCAGTTCCACGAAAATACCATGCTCGCCCTCCACCAGACCGACGAATACGTCGCCAGCCTGCTGACGGAAGAAGAGAACACCGAGCTGCTGCGGCTGCTGAATAAACTATATCTGGGCTTGAAGTGAAACAAATATGAACTTTTTCCGAAACTTTGAAAAAAGCATTGACATTAAAATTGTTTTGTATAAAATTGTTCCGTACCAAACAATTATTCAAAGGAGGTTCCACAGATGATAAAAAAGCTTGTGTCTCATCTGGGCGAGTATAAGCGCGCCGCGATCTTGACACCGATGTTTTCCGCGCTGGAAGCCGTCATGGACATCCTGCTGCCCACCATCATGGCCTTCATCATCGACCTTGGCATTGCAAAAGGCGATATGAACGCCATCCTCAAGTATGGCCTGCTCACCTTCGCAGTGGCGGCCATTGCTCTGCTGCTGGGCATTCTGGCGGGCAAGTATGCCGCCGAGGCATCCACCGGCTTCGCAGGCAACCTGCGCGATGCGATGTACGAGAACATCCAGCACTACTCCTTCTCCAACATCGACAAATTCTCCACTGCCGGCCTCGTCACCCGCATGACCACCGACGTGACCAACTTACAGAACGCCTTCCAGATGATGGAGCGTATGTGTGTGCGCGCCCCGGTCCATCTGGTGTTCGCCCTCATCATGGCCTTTTCCATCGGCGGCCCGCTGACTCTCATCTTCGTGGTGGCTATCGCCTTCCTTCTGGCTGTACTGGCCAGCATCATGGTGCCCACCTTCAAGATCTTCGACCGGGTCTTCAAGAACTACGACAACCTGAACGCCTCGGTGCAGGAGAATGTCTCTGCCATCCGCGTGGTCAAGAGCTTCGTCCGCGAGGGCTTTGAGAACGAAAAGTACACCAAGGCCTGCGAGGGTCTGTACCAGCAGTTCGTCAACGCCGAGAGCCGCCTGAGCTTCAACAACCCCGCCATGCTGACGGCCATCTATGGCTGCAATATCGCCCTGAGCTGGTTCGGCGCAAAGTACATCCTTCACGGCGCACTGACCACCGGCCAGCTGAACGCCCTGTTCGGCTACATCATGAACATCCTGATGGCTCTGATGATGCTGAGCATGGCTTTCGTCATGATCTCCATGTCCGCTGCCTCCGCCAAGCGTATCGTCGAGGTCCTGGACGAAAAGACCGACCTGCCCCCGGCCAAGGCCCCGGTGCAGGAGGTCAAGGACGGCAGCATCCGCTTCGACCATGTCTCCTTCAAGTATAAGCATGGTGCAGGCCAACCCGTCCTGAACGACATCACCTTCGACATCCGGCCCGGCGAGACGCTGGGCATCATCGGCGGCACCGGCAGCGCAAAGTCCAGTCTGGTGCAGCTCATCCCCCGCTTGTACGACGCCGAAAGCGGCACCGTCAGCGTGGGCGGCGTGGATGTCCGGGACTACGACCTCAATGTCCTCCGTCGGGAGGTCTCCATGGTGCTCCAGAAGAACGTCCTGTTCTCCGGCACCATCCTCGACAACCTCCGCTGGGGCAACGAGAACGCCAGCGAGGAAGAGTGCATCCGGATGGCCAAGCTGGCCTGCGCCGATGAGTTCATTGAGCGCTTCCCGGACAAGTACAATACTTGGATCGAGCAGGGCGGCTCCAACGTGTCCGGCGGCCAGAAGCAGCGCCTGACCATCGCCCGCGCCCTGCTGCGCAAGCCGAAGATCCTGATCCTCGACGACTCCACCAGCGCCGTGGATACCGCCACCGACGCAAAGATCCGGAAAGCGTTCCGGGAAGAGATCCCCGGCACCACCAAGATCATCATCGCACAGCGCATCTCCTCGGTGCAGGATGCCGACCGCATCCTTGTGCTGGACAATGGCCAGATCAACGGTCTGGGCACCCACGAGGAGCTGCTGAAGACCAACACGATCTATCAGGAAGTCTACAGCAGCCAGACACAGGGCGGCAGCGGCGACTTCGACAAGCAGGGAGGTGAGCAGTAATGGCAGAACAGAAAGCAAAGGTCGTCCACGGCCCCGGCCCCCGCGGCATGGGAGGCCCGCGTCCGAAGGTCGAAAACCCGGGCAGACTGCTCAAGCGCATCATGGCTGAGGTGTTCCAGCACTATCTGCCCCACTGCATCCTCGTGCTCATCTGCATCGTGGTCAGCGCACTGGCCAACGTGCAGGCCAGCCTGTTCCTCCAGACCCTCATCGACGACTATATCATCCCCATGACCCAGCAGCAGGACCCCAGCTTTGCGCCGCTGGCCGGTGCACTGATGCGGGTGGGCTGCATCTATGTGGTGGGCATCCTCGCCGCATGGCTCAATTCCCGCATCATGGTCAACGTCACGCAGGGCACCCTGCGCAACCTGCGCATCCAGCTCTTCACCCACATGGAGAGCCTGCCCATCCGCTACTTTGACACCCATCCCCACGGCGACATCATGTCCGTCTACACCAACGACGTAGATACCCTCCGTCAGATGCTCAGCCAGAGCATCCCCCAGCTGGTATCCAGCGCCATCACCATCGTTTCCGTCTTTGCCAGTATGTGTATGCTGAGCTGGCAGCTCACCATCGTCACCATGCTGATGGTGGCCCTGATGCTGTTCTGCTCCAAGAAGATTACCCAGCAGAGCGGCAAGTTCTTCATCGCCCAGCAGCGCGACCTCGGCAAGGTGAACGGCTACATCGAAGAGATGATGGAAGGCCAGAAGGTCGTCAAGGTCTTTACCCACGAGCAGAAGACCCTCGAGGGCTTCCGCGAGCTGAACGATAAGCTCAAGGACAGCGCCAAGCAGGCCAACAGCTTTGCCAACATCATCATGCCCGTCACTGCCCAGCTGGGCAACATCAGCTATGCCATCTGCGCTCTGGCGGGCGCAGCCATGGCCGTCAGCGGCGTCGGCAGCGTGACGCTGGGCACCGTCATGGCCTTCCTCGCCCTGAACAAGAGCTTCAATATGCCCATCAGTCAGGTATCCATGCAGGCCAACAGTATCATCATGGCGCTGGCCGGTGCAGAGCGCATCTTCAAGATGATGGATGAACCCAGCGAGGCCGACGAGGGCTATGTCACCCTTGTCAACGCCAAGTATGATAAGGACGACGCCCTCGTGGAGACCAGCGAACGCACCGGTATCTGGGCGTGGAAGCACCCCCACCACGACGGCACCACCACCTACCACAAGCTGGAGGGCGACATCACCTTTACCGACGTCGATTTCGGCTATCTGCCGGACAAGACCGTCCTCCATGACATCAACCTCTATGGCCGTCCGGGCCAGAAGATCGCCTTTGTCGGCTCCACCGGTGCCGGCAAGACCACCATCACCAACCTCATCAACCGCTTCTACGACATTCAGGACGGCAAGATCCGGTACGACGGCATCAACATCCAGAAGATCCGGAAATCCGACCTCCGCCGCTCTCTGGGCATCGTGCTGCAGGACACCCACCTGTTCACCGGCACGGTCATGGAGAACATCCGCTATGGTCGGCTGGATGCCTCCGATGAGGAGTGCATCGCCGCCGCCCGTCTGGCCAACGCCGATGGCTTTATCAAGCGTCTGCCCGACGGCTACAACACCATGCTGACCGGCGACGGCGCGAATCTGTCGCAGGGCCAGCGTCAGCTGCTGGCCATCGCCCGCGCAGCGGTCGCTGACCCGCCGGTGCTCATCCTCGACGAGGCTACTTCTTCCATCGACACCCGTACCGAGGCTTTGGTGCAGCGCGGCATGGACGGCCTCATGTATGGCCGCACCAGCTTCGTCATCGCCCACCGCCTCTCCACCGTCCGCAACGCGGACTGCATCGTGGTGCTCGAGCAGGGCCGCATCATTGAACGCGGCAGCCACGACGAGCTGATCGCCAAAAAAGGCAAGTATTACCAGCTCTACACCGGCAATCTGGCCGAAAACTAAGCGCACTACCACAAAAGCCGCCGTGCAGCCTTTCACAGCTGTACAGCGGCTTTTCTTGTGTTTCGTCGAATTTTATGGTATCCTGTAGGTGTCGGCCTTCCGACTCCATTAAATTGGGGAAGGGGGTGAAAGCACATGGATGAGATTCGTTCCTTTATTCTGTCCGTCGCAGCAGGTGTAGTCGCTGAATACATCTACAAGTGGCTTGGCGGATGGTTCAAGGCCGGTAAGCACTGATCCCCGCAAAACAGAAGCCCCGCGGTACTGCAATACCGTGGGGCTTCTGTTTGCTGAGTTTTAGGTGAGCACATGGAATACTCATCCGTTCCTTTATGGTTTTATTATATGCTCTCTCTGCAAAAAAGTCAAGTGCTTCGCATTTTTGTCAGTTCAGATCGTGCTTTTTGCAGAGCTTCTTGCTCACCCAGTACATCCCGGCCCAAATGGCGATGGCGAGGATAAGATACACCGGGTTCCGCAGCGAGCTGACCAGCGACTGGCCGAAGAGGGCCATCATTGCCACCATCACGGCCTTGCCGACCAGAAGGGTGAGCAGATAGCGCTTCTCGTCAAAATCCGAGATCCCGAAAGCCAGATGCAAAAACGCTGTGGGCGTGAAGGGCAGGACCGCCAGCATGAAGAGGGTGGCGGTGTCCACATGGCTGACCCACTGCTGGGCCTTTTTCAGCTTTTCGGAGCGGGAGGCCAGCTTCCAGAAAAAGCGCTTGACCACCCGCCGCCAGAACAGGAACACCACCTGTCTCTTATACACATCTCCGAGCCCACGAGACCGATCAGTA
>ENA-OWYM01000027-OWYM01000027.1-human-gut-metagenome-genome-assembly--contig:-NODE-27-length-61968-cov-9.835866_pt1 | contig 61968 bp, 65 predicted proteins | sample MGYA00249748_ERZ652082 | MGnify/ENA primary metagenome ERZ652082 (study PRJEB26925, sample SAMN05827187) | human gut metagenome | biome: ENVO:2100002; feature: ENVO:00000062; material: ENVO:00002003...
GGCATACGAGATGCTGATCGGTCTCGTGGGCTCGGAGATGTGTATAAGAGACAGTGAATGATGTCAACACAAAAATGAAAAACAACACATGTTATCAAGAAATCCATAGTGTAAATGTGGATAACGTGTTGCGAAAATCCAATTTCCGTGGAAAAATTTCATTGTCATAGCAAAAACTTTCGTTTATACTTTTGCGTAAATATAGAATACATGAGTTTTAAAATTGTAGTAAAACTCCAATAGAAAGCAGAACAACAGGGGGAATGAAAAATGCCACAGAATTTTTATGAGTTAGTATGGATTTTTATTATTTATGCATTTATCGGATGGTGCACAGAAGTATCTTATGCAGCATTGGACCGGGGAATTTTTGTAAACCGGGGATTTTTAAATGGACCTTATTGTCCAATTTACGGATGTGGAGTGGTGATTGTTGTAGCTGCTTTGACTCCGCTAAAGGACAACCTGCTGATATTATTTGCGGGTTCTTTCTTACTGACTTCCATTTTGGAATACATTACCGGATTTATTTTGGAAAAAGTGTTTCACAACAAGTGGTGGGATTACAGCAACAAGCCATTCAATCTGCATGGATATGTGTGTTTGAAATTTTCCATCTACTGGGGACTTGCATGTACATTCATTATGGATGTGATTCATCCGATCATTTACAAGGGCATCACCATGATCCCTCACATTCTTGGGGTTGTGCTGCTCAGCATAGTCATGGCGGTTTTTGCTGTTGACTGTGGTGTTACTGTTACTACAATTTTGAAGTTTAACAAGCGGCTGAAAGTAATGGATGAAATGGCTGCGAAAATACATAAACTATCTGATGAGATCGGCGAAAATATCTACGAGAATGTGACAACCGCAGTAGAAAGATCGGAGGAGTTCCAGGAAACACATGAGGAACTTCTTACAAAAATTTCAGACAAAAAAGAAAATATAAAAGAGATTCCAGCAAATGCGAAAGCAAGGATCGAAGAATCTGCTGAGTCAACAAGGATGAAACTGACGGAGACAAAATCATCCACCAGAGAAAAAATAGTACTCTCTGCGGAGGAAAGAAAAGAAAGAATTGCAGAGTCTGCAGAAAATGCAAGAGAGAGATTTGCTGAATCGACCGAAGCAGCAAAAGAGAAAATTGCTGCATACAAAGAAAACAGAGAAGCAGCCCGACTTGCAAAACAGAAAGAAAAAGAAGAGCTCGAGAAAAAGTACAAAGAATTATTTGCAGAGAAGAATTTTGGTTTCAAGCGTTTGATGAAAGCGTTCCCAGATATGACCTCCCGTGAACAGAATGAATCTCTGCAGAAGTATAAGAAATATTTTAATATTAGGAGAAATAAAAATGATCAGAACAGTTAATACAGATGATATCGTAAAAAATATAAAAGAAATGTGTATCGAGGCAAATCATTATCTTTCCAAAGATATGGATAAAGCCCTGAAAGATGCCACTGCTTCTGAAAAATCAGAACTTGGTAAAAAAATATTAAATCAGCTTCAGGAAAACTTGAAAATTGCAGATGAAGAGATGATACCGATCTGTCAGGATACCGGAATGGCAGTTATTTTTCTGGAAGTCGGACAGGATGTTCATTTTGAGGGAATGGCAATCGAAGATGCGGTAAACGAAGGTGTCCGTCAGGGATATACGGAAGGGTATTTAAGAAAATCAGTCGTTGGTGATCCTATCATCCGCGAAAATACAAAGGATAATACCCCAGCGGTGATCCACTACAGCATTGTTCCGGGAGATAAAGTGATAATTACAATGGCTCCAAAAGGTTTCGGAAGTGAAAATATGAGCCGTGTGTTCATGCTAAAACCAGCTGATGGAATTGAAGGCGTAAAAAACGCAATTATTACAGCAGTGAAAGATGCAGGACCGAATGCCTGTCCGCCAATGGTTGTCGGAGTAGGTATTGGCGGTACTTTTGAAAAATGTGCGATTTTAGCAAAAAAAGCGTTGACCAGACCGGTGGGCGAACATTCTGCTATCCCATACGTGAAAGAGTTAGAGGAAGAAATGTTAGAAAAAATCAATCGGCTTGGAATCGGACCGGGTGGACTTGGCGGAACAACCACTGCTCTCGCAGTGAATGTGAATACTTACGCGACACATATTGCAGGACTTCCGGTGGCAGTCAATATCTGCTGTCATGTGAACCGGCATGTGGTAAGAGAAGTGTAAGAAAAAGTATATCACTACAAATGTAGTTTGTATATTCAGAGTCAAAAGCAGAGGAAACATATCTGATCAGTACAGAAATATGTGGATCGCAACTGTGAAGTCAATGATTGCTACGAATAAAATAAAAATTTAAAGATGGGAGCGCAGAATATGGACAAACATATTACAACACCGATCACCGCGGAAGTGACAAAAAATTTAAAGTCCGGTGATTACGTTTACATAACGGGAACCATTTATGTGGCGAGAGATGCCGCACACAAAAGAATGATCGAGGCATTGGAGCGTGGGGAAAACCTTCCGATCGACATCAAAGATTCCACAATCTATTACATGGGACCATCCCCGGCAAGAGAGGGACGTCCGATAGGTTCTGCAGGACCGACAACTGCAACCAGAATGGATAAATATGCACCAACTCTTTTAGATCTCGGAGAAAAGGCGATGATCGGAAAAGGAAAACGTTCGAAAGAAGTAATGGATGCGATTGTCCGAAATTATGCAGTTTACTTTGCGGCAGTCGGCGGAGCAGGAGCACTTTTATCCAAATGTATCACAAAATCAGAAATCGTATGTTACGAAGATCTTGGAACTGAGGCAATCCGTAAGCTTCAAGTGAAAGATTTCCCGGTGATCGTTGTCATTGACAGTGAGGGAAACAATCTGTATGAGACAGCAATCAAAAAATATTGCACGTTGGAGTAAAATGAGAACAAAAGAATAAAAAAATTGGAAGAAAATATAGCATTTCAAGTCACTGGATATGTGGATGGAAAAAGCAAAGGAATTCTGCGGTGCAGTAGAGGTTATGTACGAGAAATAACATTTGAAGCGTAATTTTTTATCATTTTTGGAGGTGTGTTCATGCAGACAGATCCATTTAAAGAATATCTAAAACAGCAGGAGCCAGATAAAAAGTATAAAGGTTATGCATGGCAGACTGCGATTGGATTGCAGGCAGTCGATGGATTGAAGCCGTCCGAATATCTCGTTGATGCAGCAATTCAGAATATTGAAGGTAAAATTACGCTGGATGAAGTAAAAAATTTATTAGATTCTTACTATGAAGAAAAACCACAGAAAGATCATGACAGGACAGAGGAGGCTGATAAAGTTTCCATACGCATTGCGAAAATACTTTCGGAACATGCATTTTCTTTTACACCAAATGAGTATATCTCAATTCACAGAAAATTATTTACCGGAATATATGACCACGCAGGAAAAATCCGTGATTATAATATTACAAAAAAAGAATGGGTGCTGAATGGAGCAACTGTTATTTACGGAAGTGCTTCTGAACTAAGGAAAACGTTAGAATATGATTTTATGAAGGAGAAACATTATAGTTACAAAGGATTATCCATGGATGAAATCATTCACCATCTGGCAGTATTTGTTGCAAATTTATGGCAGATCCATATATTTGGAGAAGGAAATACAAGAACGACAGCCGTATTTTTTATCAAGTATCTTCGAACACTTGGATTTGATGCAACGAATGATATATTTGCGGAAAATGCATGGTATTTCAGAAATGCATTGGTTCGGGCAAATTATAATGATCTGAAACATGAGATTCATGAAACAACAGAGTATCTGGAACTGTTTTTGCGAAATCTGTTGTTGGATGAAAAAAATTTATTACAGAATCGTCTTATGCATGTTGATTATAAGGAAATGCTTGTGAGAGAGCCAAAAATAGAATATAAAACAGCAGAAGCGAACATTGAAAATAGAAAAGTGAACATTCAACTGGAAAAAGTGAATATTGGAATGTTTGGAGAGAAAATTTCCGGTATTTCAAAGAAAACAATACAGCATATGGAACAACTGTGTGATTCCTTTGATAAAAATGAAATATTTGGAAGAAGCAGGGTTGAAGAGGTAACCGGGTTAAAAAATACAAGAGCATCATTGTTCTTAAAAGAACTACTCGAGAGAAATATCATCCAAAAAGTAACCGGACATGGAAAAGGAAAATACACATTTTTTATAAAGGAATAGTGAAATCAGGGGGAGTAGAGGTTATGGGAACAGTGGTAGTACGTAATTCTGTGGCAAAGAGAGTGATTGTCACACTCATGCCAGCAATCAGTTTTTTGTGTATGTTTGGTTTGGCGGCAATCAGTGTGAACTTTCTGGAATATGGATCAACAGCAGATAGAATTGTGGGATATATCGGAGTGTCCTGTATCATTCCGATGATAGTTTCAATACCGTTTATTTTTAAAGTAAACAGGGAGAAAACCGTATTAGATATCAATACTTTCTATGTAACGCCATTTGTAGGAAGAACAAAAAATATCCCGGTTCAGGATGTAAAAGTATGCACCATTGGACGAAGAAAACAGATCCGATTATTCGATGAAAAATCAAATCTGATCTGTAAATATAAAAGTACTCAGGATAAAGAGCAGATCATTTTAAAAACGTTGCAAAAAGCAGGAACTTGTACATTTACATTTTCCGTCAGAAACGGAAAACAGGTTGTCGTAAAAGGTAGTGACAGAATTTTTACCGATTATCTTGCAACGGGAGAAGTTTCCAAGACAATCAATAGCTATAAATCGTTATACTACGTGCCACAGACCTCCTCTGTATCGGACAAAAAGCAGGAGCAGGACAGTCAGTTTGACCAGAATATAAAAAAGCAGATTGAAAAAAACAGAAAAATATTCCAGATAGCACAGATTGTGAGCCTGATTATTTTTTTAAGAGGAATGTTTATGCTGGCTTTTAACACTCCTGGTGGAACAAGTGGCAAATTGGCGGTCATTTTCTTTTTCGGTGGAGTTATTGGAATGTTACTGAGTAAATATCTTTGCCGCAGAAAAGAATTTGAAATCACAAAGCCGACGTTCTATCGTGTGGAAGGGACTGCTGTCAATGAAAAAGATTTTGCATTCAGATCTTCCGATTCGGATCGTCACCTGATTTATGAATTTCAGGATAAATATGGAGTGAAACATCAGCGGCCATCGGACAAAGTAAACGCTTCGGACACTGCATGGGGATTGGGTGTTGGCGAAAAGAAAATCTTATGGTACAGTCCGTTTGTTCCATACTTACTGGATCAGGAGCCGTTAGAGTTTAAAATGTTCATGGATAGACGAAGACTTACCCCGGGTGAATGGATCAAACGGCATCCTATCCTGACCGTGGGTTGTATCGCTTTCATTGTATGGATTGGTTTTCGTGGATATAAGTTTGGAAAAGCGCAGATTTTTATTTACACACATGACGGAAGAAACTTAAAAACAGAGTGGACAGCGCGTGATGCTGTCACAGATGAACAGACAAATACAGCGGTGGAGGCTGCAGGAATGGAGCGGGAAGAACTGGAAAAATGGTTGAAACAGTCCTTCTATCCATATTTTTATGTGAACAGTACCAGCTTTGGAGAGTTTGATGCATTTGATGTGGAAAATTATGCGGACGTCATGGGAGAGGATAAGGTGGAAGCTATCCGGGAAAATATCTCCGATTATTGGGGAATTCATGACAGAAAAAGCCTTATGAAAACAACCGATTCCCTGTTACAAAAAGGCGATAAATATACTTATGCACAGACTTTGGAAAAATTAGGGGAAGAGGCGCTGACATTACCGGAGGACAGTATCTATTATACATACAAATTGTATGCCCCAGATGAAATGTGCAAATATCTGGGAACTTATTACGCATACAATAACATTGGGGATGCAGGAGTGGATGCATGGGACTATTGCAGATGCATCCGGTTATTTGCATTTGGCTATATATGTGGTTATATTTCGTATGACGAATATCTGATTCATGCCGCACCGCTTGCAGTCTATCTGCAGAATGAATATGATTCCTGGGAAACAATGTATGAGAGTTATTACTACGGTTATCTTATTTTTGCAGGAAGAAATAAAAACTCAAGCAGCAGCGTCATCTATAGTGACTATAGATATTACGAGATCATGGCAGATAAGACAGAGATTCCGTTTCGGACAGAAGAGAGATAATCTCACAACGGGAATACAGGAGTATTATTATGAAAATCGGTATTATATCAGACATACACAGCAACATTTACGCTTTTAAGGCATGCACAGAGTATATGGAAAAACACAAATGTGACGAGTACTTCTTTCTTGGAGATTATATTTCCGATACACCTTACACAAGAGAAACCATGGATTATCTGTATGAATTTATGGAAAACCATACCTGTTATCTGTTAAGGGGCAATCGTGAGGAGTACATGCTCACACAGCAGGAAGCCAGAAAAAAGAAATGCACAGAGCAGATGTGGATAAGTAACTCAGCAAGTGGAAACCTACTCTACACTTACGGGCAGCTTGTGGATAAAGATTTTGATTTCTTTCGGAATCTTCCAATCACATTTATTTATGAGAAAGCAGGTTATCCGTCCATTACCTGTTGTCACGGATCACCGGCGAGCAGCAGGGAACTTTTGCAGTTGAATGAAGATCCGGTAAAACAATGGTTAGAAAAGATTGACACTGATTACATGATCTGTGCTCATACGCATTATCCGGGAGAGATGACATACAAAAACAAACATTACTTTAATTCAGGCAGTGTTGGAATATCCATTGATGATGCCGGATATGCACAGTGCATGTTGTTAGAGTCCGGTGTGGAAAATGGAACAACAATCTGGAAACCTCAATTTCTGAAAGTACCTTATGACAATCAGAAAGTTGCACAGGATATGATCACCGGCGGACTGCTTTCTATAGCACCGTGGTTTGTGAACAGCAACATTCTGACCATCCTTACCGGAATCGACTGTTCAGCCAAAATGGTTGAGCTGGCAGAAAAACTTGCATTAGAGGACAATGTTCAGCCAAAATGGCCGCATATTGATGAAAAATATTTTGAAGAGGCAGCCGCATATTATAAAATTCCGGATTACCGTACCAGACAAAATGAGAAGGAATGTTAGGAAAAAGCTCACATTTGCAGAACAAACACCCTTAAATATAAATCCGTAAAATCAGGAGATGATGAAAATGAATATAAGAACTGCAACATTACAAGACATCGACCAGATTGCAGCAGTGGAAAAAGAATGCTTTCCGGCAGCAGAGGCGGCAACAAAAGAGGAATTTGAGCAGAGGCTTTCACATTATGCAGATCATTTCTGGCTGATGTTCGAGGATGATAAATTAATCGCATTTGTTGATGGTATGGTGACAGATCAGGAAGACCTGACAGATGAAATGTATGAAAATGCGTCCATGCATCAGGAGGATGGAGCATGGCAGATGATATTTGGTGTAAATACGCTCCCGGCATACCGGAACCACGGCTATGCAGGAGAACTTTTAAAAAGAGCGATCGCAGATGCAAAAGACCAGGGAAGAAAAGGTATTGTCCTTACATGTAAAGACCGGCTGGTGCATTACTATGCAAAATTTGGTTTTGAAAATGAAGGAGTTTCAGAATCTGTGCATGGAAATATCGTGTGGAATCAGATGAGACTGAAGTTTTAAAGTTCAAGTTGAATTCATGTAGATATCAGGAAAGACAGCAGGAGCGGATCAGTATGTTTTGGGAAAAGAAAACAAAAATAAGAAAACATATCATTTTTTATGGCAGAGTTCAGGGAGTAGGGTTCCGTTATTATGCAGTACAGAAAGCAAACCAGCTCGGACTGACCGGCTGGGTGAAAAACCTATATGACGGCAGCGTGGAAATGGAAGTAGAAGGCGAGGAACCGCTGATCGATGAGCTGATCATTTTTTTGCAAAACCGTACCTACGTCTGGATTGAAAATATGGATGCAAAAAGCATCCCACTGGAACATGATAACGGATTTTACGAGAGATAAAAGAAGATATAATATGCAGATGGCAGTTATGCGGATGCATGTTTGATGATAAAAAATTGAAAGAAAATAAGGAGTGTGACAGCTATGCCATGTACAACAATTTTAGTAGGAAAAAAAGCAAGTTATGACGGATCAACCATAATCGCAAGAAATGATGATTCAGGATCCGGGCATTATACTTCAAAAAAACTTGCAGTGATCAAACCGGAAGAACAGCCGAAAATCTATAAATCGGTCATTTCGCATGTCGAAATCGAGCTTCCGGAAAATCCGATGCGTTATACTGCAATGCCAAATGCAGAAGAGGGCGAAGGTATCTGGGCAGCCTGCGGAGTGAATGAAGCCCATGTCGGAATGACAGCAACCGAAACAATCACATCCAATCCAAGAGTTCTTGGAGCTGATCCGCTTGTAAGATATCAGCCTGCAAAAGACGGAAAAGAAGAAATTCCTGGAGGAATCGGGGAAGAGGATATTGTATACATTGTTCTTCCATACATACACAGTGCAAGGGAAGGTGTCAAACGTCTTGGCAGCCTGTTAGAACAGTATGGTACTTATGAAATGAATGGAATTGCATTTCAGGATGCAGATGAGATCTGGTGGCTTGAGACAATTGGTGGCCATCACTGGATCGCACGAAAAGTACCGGATGATGTTTATGTCATGATGCCAAATCAGTTTGGAATGGATCAGTTCGATCTTGAGGATGCACTTTCAAACCAGAAAGAATATATGTGTTCCGCCGATCTGAAGGAGTTTGTTGAAAAATATCATTTGAACCTTTCACAGGATGGAACATTTAATCCAAGAGATATTTTTGGCAGTCATGATGACTCTGATCATGTATACAATACACCGAGAGCATGGTATATGGCACGCTGCCTGAATCCGAGTACAATGAACTGGGATGGACCGGACGCGGACTTTACACCACTTTCTGATGATATCCCTTGGTGCATGGTTCCGGAGAAAAAGGTGACGATCGAAGATGTAAAATATGTGCTTTCTTCTCATTTTCAGGGAACACCGTATGATCCGTATGCATCTTATGGAGATAAATCCATGAAAGGTGCATATCGTGCAATTGGTGTAAACAGGACAGATTTCTTAGGAATCATACAGATGAGACCGGATGCAGGAGAAGACAGCCGGGCAATCGAATGGGTAGCATTTGCTTCAAACGTATTTAATACAGCCGCACCGTTCTACATAGATGTAGAGAAAGTACCGGAGTATTTTTCCAATACGACCGGAGATGCTTCAACAGATAATTTTTACTGGGCAAGCAGGATGATCGCAGCCATGGCAGATGCTTCTTATAGTAAATCCATTTTCCATATTGAACGTTATCAGGAAAGGGTCATGTCAAAAGGACATGAATATATCAACCAATATGATGAACTTCTGTCAAAAGAAAGTGATGCAGAAAAACACATGCAGCTTCGTCAGGAGGCAAACCAGAAAATTGCTGATATGGTAAAAAAAGAAACTCAGGATACATTGAATAAAGTATTATATGAGCTGAGTAATCAGATGAAAAATGCATACTCCAGATCAGATGCATAAGGAACGATTATATTTGTTGGAGAGTGGTGAAAAGTTATGAAGTTATTGTTTAAACAAAGGTTGTTTTCATGGTTTGACAGCTATGATATTTATGATGAAGCCGGCAATACTGTGTATGTAGTAAAAGGCCAGTTTTCCTGGGGACATAAACTTGCAATTTATGACGCTTATGGAAATGAAGTAGGAATGGTTGTTCAGAAAGTTCTTACCTTCCTTCCTAAATTCGAAATTTATAAAAACGGCAGTTATATCGGATGCCTGAGCAAAGAATTCTCATTCCTGACACCACATTACAATATTGATTACAATGGATGGCATATTGATGGAACCATTATGGAATGGGATTATAGTATTCTTGATCGAAGCTGTTATCAGATAGCAAAAATAAGTAAAGAATTGCTTCGTATGACTGATACATATGTTATTAATGTACAGGATCCGGAAAATGCATTAGATGCGTTGATGTTTGTACTTGCAATTGATGCAGAAAAATGTTCCAGAAATTAAATGGTTAATTGTGTTGCCGGAGAAAGAAGTAAAAAATACGCAAAAAAGTATTTCAGATCAGAAAAAGAAGAAATAGAAAATCGAAATTTAACGCTTGATAAAAGTAAAAATCGCATTTGTTCATTTGTAAAGTAATTGTACACAATGTCTGCTACGTATTGTAGCAGGCATTGTAAATGGCGGTTTCTTGTTAAAAACTTGAAAATCGTTATAATGAGTTTACCAAATAATAAGGAGGACTCAAAAATGAATTTAGGAGAAAAAATCAAAGAATGCAGAAAGCAGGCAGGTTTTTCACAGGAGCAGCTTGCTGAAAGAATAAATGTATCAAGACAAGCAATTACAAAATGGGAAACTAATAAAGGTATTCCTGATATTGCTAATCTAATAGCGATTAGCGATGAATTTGGATTGAGTTTGGACGAGTTGATTAAGGATGATGTTGCCGTAAAAAAGAAAATAATTACTGATAGTTCAGCTAAAAAGTGGCACATTTTGATGATTGTATACTTGGTGGCTATCGTAGCATATATTGTTTATTTTGTAATCTGCCATAAAATATTGATGATTGGATTTTTGGTTGCTACTCTATTTATGCTGTTCTTTGAATTGAGAATTTTTATGTGTAAAGGAGAAACAAATGAAACTACTTGTGATAGATATACAAAAAGGAATAACAGATAGCAGACTTTTTAATTTTGATGAATTTATTGATAATACTTCAAGAATTATACAAGCAGCTAGAGATAATCAAATAGAGGTTATCTATTTTCAGCATGATGATGGACCAGGAACGGGATTTTCAATCGGCGATGAAGAATTCGAGATTGCAGAACAGGTGCATCCAAGGGAAGGTGAAAAGATATTTACAAAAAATATCAATAGTTGTTTCGGAAATAAAGATTTTACAGATTATGTTAAAGATGAAAATACATTAATGATAGTTGGGTTACAGACAAATTTCTGTATAGATGTAACTGTGAAATCTGCTTTTGAAAGAGGATATAAAGTAATTGTTCCACAAGGGGCAAATTCAACGTTTGATAACGACTATATGTCTGGAGAAGAAACCTATAAATATTACAATGATATGATGTGGCCAAAGAGATTTGCTACATGTGTATCTGTTGATGAGGCAATTAAGTTGATGCAAAGTTAAATTAGGAGTTATATGTGGAGGAGGATTATTATGAATACAGTTAGAATGATTTTATGTGGAAATGTTGAAGATAGCAGAATGAATCCAAGTGAAAAGGTAGGAGTAGTATCAGTGGTTTTTGTTTCTACAGAGGAGGAAAAAATTAAGAACAAACTTAAAAAATTGCAAGATAAAAATCCTGAAAAATTTTATATGGAATACGTTACTCCATTAGATGTTGACTTAACAAGTTTAGAACACTATCCATCGATTGAAATATCAAAAAATGATTTACAATAACAACTTAGAATTTGTGGAGGAAACAAATATGGAAGATAATAAATCAACGAATGTCAAGAAAACGGTAAAATCAGGAATAACTTTTGGAAGTGCATGAGCTATGGTTATTAGTTATACAGCGTGGAAGTCTGTCGGTTGGGCGATTTTTCATGGATTACTTAGTTGGGTGTATGTCATATACTTCCTTTTGCGTTACTAAATTCACGTTTGTGGAAGTTATAAAGGGGTGCATCATGGAAATCGAGTATAAACAAACAAAAGATTTCACGGCCGATGAATTGCAGAAACTGTTTTTATCCGTTCACTGGGAATCCGGCAATTATCCCGAAAAACTTGTCCGTGCGATGCACAATTCCACACGAGTTATTTCTGCGTGGGATGGTGATAAGCTGGTCGGGCTGGTTCGCGCGCTTGATGATGGAGAAACAGTCGCATTTTTGCATTATCTTTTGGTGGACCCTGCTTATCAGGGACAGTACATTGGAGATGAGCTGATGAAACGGATCATGAGTTTCTATCAAAATCTTCTGTATGTGAAAGTTATGCCGTCTGATCCTAAAACGATCCCATTTTATGAGCGATATGGCTTTCAACAATATGATAATTACTCTGCAATGGTGCGGAAGCACTTTTTGTGAGTTGGTATGATGGATCGATTTGCAGCTAGCAAGGAAGCCGTAAGGAGTACAGAGCATGGATGCAAACTGTACCAGTAAAAGAAGGAAAGTCAAGAGTATGGAAACGGTATACATTGCAGGCGGGTGCCTTTGGGGCGTCCAGCATTTTTTTGACACGGTGCCCGGTGTACGGACGACCGAAGCCGGGAGAGCCAACGGAACAACAAACACGCTGGACGGCCCGTATGATGGATACGCAGAGTGCGTTAAAGTGGTCTTTGATGAGAAATGTACCAGTGTTACAGAGCTTATGGAGCATCTGTTTGAAATCATTGACCCGTACAGCCTGAACAAACAGGGCGTTGATGTTGGAAAAAAGTATCGCACGGGGCTTTACAGCACAAATCCCGGACATCTGGAAGAAGCAAGAGCCTTTATTGACAGCCGGAAGGACCGGGATAAAATCGTTGTGGAAGTGCTGCCGCTGACGAATTACGTCCGGAGTGCAGAGGAGCATCAGCACCATCTGGAGCGGTACCCGGAAGACTGCAGCTACTGTCATATCCCGGATGAAGTCTTAAACAAATACAGGAATCAGTAAGCAAAGAAAAAACGAAAATGCGGGGATTGGGAACGATCATCAATGCGCTGGCCATTGTGATAGGCGGTGTGCTGGGTATTCTGTTCAAACGCTTTCTGAAAGAGCGCTATCAGGATACAATCATCAAAGCCACGGGCTTTTCCGTGGTGTTTCTGGGAGCGGAGGGAACGCTCTCCAAGATACTGACGGTTAGGCCGGACGGAACTTTGAGCACCGGTGGCTCTATGGTCATGATTCTATCGCTGGCGTTGGGTGCGCTGCTGGGTGAACTTATTAATCTGGATGCACAGTTTGAACGCTTTGGCGAGTGGCTCAAACACAAGACTGGCAGTGACGGGGATTTTATGAATCGGAACTTGACGAGGAGTGTGATTGTATGAAAAAGAAGCTATCTGTTATAGCTGTAATCATCTTGGTTCTTGCGATATGTGTATCGGCGTGGTTTTATGGATACTACAATCACAAAAGCAACGACAATCTTCCCACTCTGGCGGCAATCGCAGAAATGAGTGAAGCCGATGTTAATAACCTTTTGCCTGGGTATCATATTGACCAGCTTAGAGAGGTATGGGGGAAGCCTGATACCAGTGAAAACGGCACAGCATGTTGGAAAATAGGAAATGATACCATTCTCGTTGTGAGTTATAAAAATAATGGTATAGTTGCGATTTGTGGTCTTAAAGACGATAGCGGTACCTCCATAGGAGAATAACAAATTCGCGTTTGTGGAGCGAAGCGGAACAATGAAAGCCCCAGTGGGGCTTTTAAGTGACAGAACGGTCTTGCGGCAGCAAGATGGAGGGGCCTCGCCCCGACAAGTTCGCGTTTATCAAGGTGAACATTTAAGTATTAAAAACGGGAGTGAAACAAATGATGACCATTGCACAGATCATGGAAAAGATGATCGCCTTTTCCGAAGGGAATATCCATGACATCACGCACCTGAGCTGCGTGTGGACCTATGCCAAAACCATTGGTGAGCTGGAGGGGCTGGACGCAGACACGCAGTTTATTCTGGAGGTGGCGGCCATCACCCACGATATCGCCTGCCCGCTCTGCCGCAAAAAGCACGGCAACACCAATGGTAAATATCAGGAGCAGGAGGGTGCCCCGCTGGTGCGGGAGTTCTTGGCGGATACCGGCATGACAGCAGAACAGATCGACCGGGTGGCCTATCTGGTAGGGCACCACCATAGTCCGGCGCAGATCGACGGCATTGACTATCAGATTCTGATTGAGGCGGATTATATCGTCAATGCGTCCGAAAGCGGGTACGGTCAGCAGGCAATCCGAACCTTTATGGAACATACGATGAAGACGGCAGCAGGTATCCGGCTGACGAAAACAGTGTTTGGAGTGTAAAAATGATTCAGAAGCATTGCTTTGAATGCGGTACGGCATTGATTGAAAAAGAACTGGAAGAAGAGGGCATTGTGCCTTATTGCCCGAAATGCCAGCAATACCGTTTCCCGATGTACAATGTGGCGGTCAGCATGATTGTTGTGGATAAGGAGACCGGGAAAATCCTGCTCATCCAGCAGTATGGTAAGCTCTCTTATATTCTTGTGGCCGGGTATGTGAACCGCGGTGAGGCAGAAGAACACGCCGTGGTGCGGGAAGTCCGGGAAGAAACCGGGTTGGAAGTAGAGCACTTCCGGTTCAACCGTACCAAGTTTTTTGAGCCGTCCAACACGCTGATGTGCAACTTTACGGCTTTCGTCAGAACCGCAAAGGCGCTGCATATCAACCACGAAGTGGACCGCTGCAAGTGGTTCACCCCGCAGGAAGCCAGAGAAAACATCCGTCCCAACAGCCTTGCAGCGGAATTTTTGAATGCGTATCTGGACGAAGTGGGGAATAAGCCGATGGAGATGCGATCCGTGACGGAACCACGGGAATTTTGACGGGGAGTATGGAAAAAAGTTGGTTCGGACTGTTTCGGTTGACTTTTTTATAAAGAATTGGTATATTGATACTATATAGTATCAATAAGTATCAATTGCGAGGTGGACAGAATGGATGGGGCACAGTTTGCCAAAATGCTTTCAGATAAGCATTTGTTTGAACTCAATCGGATGGAATACAAGTACTCGACTGTCAGCGTCAAAGAATTTGCCGAATTGCTGCGGCAAAACTTTGCGCAGCCTCTGCCGTTGACTGATTTTTCTGGAAATAAGCTGTTTTACCTGCCGAACCTCGCGCAAATTTCAACAAATGGTATGAAGCAGTTGCTCTCTGTCCCTGTCAGTGGACAAAACTTCGGTTTGTCGGCGATGACCGAGGAAATTTATGCGACTTTTCAAATTGAAAGTATCCGCTCGACCCGCAGCAGTATCCGTTATATCCTCGATGGCTATGCCCCTCGTGATGAACAAGAAGCCCGCATCTATGGTATGAAGCGCGGACTGGAGTTTATCGCGAATCGTCAGAATACGATCACCGAGGAGAATCTGCATCACCTGTATCAGATCAGCACAGGGGATTATCTCCCGGATGAAGATCGATTACTGCCAAACCACTTTTATCGGCATGGCGAGGTTTTTATTGTGGGCGGTGAAGAACCCAGACCGGGACTTCCGGCAGAGCGGCTTCCCGGTGCCATGAAATGTCTTGTCGATTTTGCGAATGCCAATGACGGCATCAATGAGCTGCATAAGGCTGCCATTCTGCACTTTGCTTTTGCATACTACCACCCCTATTCTGACGGGAATGGACGCACTGCACGGCTATTCCACCTCTGGTATCTTGTTCAGCAGGGCTATCCTGCGGCACTGTTCACGCCGTTTTCCCGATACATCGCTGAAAACAAGGGCGCATATTACAAAGCCTACGAACGCGTGGAGAGAAATGCTCTGATTTCCGGCTATACGGATGTGACTCCCTTTCTGTTCTACTTCTGCAATGAGGTCTATAACCGTCTGCAGGTGGATGCAGTCCCGCCGAAAACTGATCTTGAGGTATATCAAACTGCTCTTGCGGAAGGAAAAATCACAGAAAAAGAACGGCTGCTCTGGGAGTATGTTCTGTCTGCTTATGGTGCAGAGGAGTTTACCACAAAGCAGCTGGAAAAGGATTTCCGAAACGCTGCGTATGCAACCATTCGGACGTTTGTGATGAAATTCCATGAGATGGGGCTGCTTACTGCAAGAAAAGCAGGAAACAGGGTGTTCTATCGTGTCGGTGGGACTTCTGACGGTCGGCCATTATAATGAATCCAAAAGGGGAACATTATGAAAACGATTCGTGTTGTGGCCGCTGTGATCTGCGACTCCATGCAGGAAAAGTACAAAATCTATGCTACCGCCCGCGGCGGGCACTGCCTGCCCAAGGACACTAAACAGCTGCTCGCAAATTATGCCGATGTACCGGAAAATTTGATCGAAGCAATCGTTGAGAGCAACCGCACTCGTAAGGATTTTATTGCGGATCGGGTGCTTGAAATTGCTGGTGCTTATGAAACAAATGATAGCTGGGATACTTTGCATGACAAAATGAGGCACCCGATTCTGAGTTGGGTGCCTCTTGTCTTTCTGGGAACGTGCTTTCATTGGGCGGTTACGTAAAAACCTATGATGGACAGGCATAACGCGCCGTTCATTACGGGTTTTAGGGTTATAAGAACATAAGTTTATCCAGCGGCAACATCAAACTGAAAATGTGCTGGAAGGTTGAAATGTTTGATAAACGCATGGTGCTGGGCGTAATAGTGCCGTAGATCATATCCCAGATGATACGCCGTCCGCTTCTGTGCGTTGATAAGGTGGGCATAAAAATAGGATGCTTTTATGATTTTTCGCCTGTCAGCATCAAAGAGCGTGGCAAAACTGTAATTTGTGCTTATAAAGTGAGATTTGTCTATATTCACAAAAGATATCGACAAGCATATAATAAAGCTATAGCAAGTGCATAGAAAACCGCAAGGCGCCAACGGTTTTAGCACAACAATTCAAAATTTAAAGGAGATGCAAAACCATGAAAAAACAACTTAGTGCCCTGTTGGCGGCTGCGCTTTGTGCCGGTGCGCTGGTTGGCTGCGGTGCAAACAGCAATTCGGCAAATGCAGCAACAAGCGGTGCGCAAGATACCGTTACCTTGGCGGTCGTCAGCCCTGTTACGGGTGACAGCGCAGAATACGGTATCCACTTTAACGTCGGTGCGCAGATGGCAGCCGACAAAATCAACGAGGCCGGCGGCATCAACGGCAAGCAGGTCGTCTTGAAGAGCTTTGACTCCAAGAATGATGCCAAGGAAGCAGCGGAGGTTGCCCGCCTGATTTGCCAGGACAAGACCATCCTTGCCACCATCGGCGATTTCTCCAGCACCTGCTGCATGGCAACCGCCCCCATTTATGAAGAAAACAAGACCGTGCAGATTTCCCCCTCCGCCGGTCTGATCGACTTCCCCCGCGTAGGTCCTTACAACTTTGCGACCACCGGCGTACAGGAAAATGACGGCGGCTTTTTGATGAACCGCGTCATCAACGAAAAGATGGGCGCCAAATCGGTGGCGATCGTCTACACCAACAACGACTACGGTCTGAATATGCTGAGCTATATGACGCAGGAAGCTGAGGCGGACGGCGTTGTGATCACCGACACCGAGGCAGTTGCCTCCGGCGAGAAGGACTTTACCGCCATCGTTTCCAAGATGCGCCAGACCGAGCCGGAAGCCGTTGCCATTGTGGGCAGCTACAACGAAGTAGCAAACTGCGTCAAGCAGATTCGTCAGGTAGGCTGGGATGTTCCCGTTGCGATCTCCGGTTCTGCCCTGACCGACCAGCTGGTGGAGCTGCTGGGCGATGACGTGAACGACATCTACTCCAACATTGCCTTTGTTGCCAGTGACAACACCCCCGAAACGAAGGAATTTAACGAGGAGTTTACCAAGCGTGCCAATATGCCCCCGTCCTTCCATAGCATCAGCACCTATGACACGGTTATGCTGGTATGCGATGCCGCGATCCAGTGCGGCGACAACCTGAACCGCGAAACCTTGAAGGACGCCGTTCAGAACTATAAGGGCTTTGACGGTCTGATGGGTCCCTTTGAGTTTACCGAGGACGGTGCTGTGTACCGCGGCTATAAGGTCGTTCAGTATCAGGACGGCGTACTGACCTCCGTATCCGATTACATGATGGTTCACGACTAAGGTACCTTGTACAATTTGCGGCTGACGGCGAAACGCCTGCGCCCCTGTGATTGCGTGGTACTGCCTTAAAGGAGCTGATCGTACCCGTGCCTTGACCCATGAAGCGAAAAGGCACGGGTATTTTCTATCCTTTTTTCAGCAGGAGGATAAAAAATGACCTATCTGATAGAACAACTTATCAATGGCATCTGCCAGGGCGCAATTTATGCGCTGTTTGCCATTGGCTACACCATCATTGTGGGTGTGGTGGGATTGGTGTCCTTCACCTTTGGTGAGGTGATTATGATCGGCGCGTTTGCCGCGCTGTTTACCGCAACCCTGACCGGCGGAAGTATTCTTTTGACGATTCTTTTCAGCTTTGCCGCATCGGGTCTGATCGGCATTGTGATCCACAAAATCTGCTATGAGAAATTTTTTGAGTCCGCGCGCTACATTCCGCTGATCTGCACCATCGGTATGAGTATGCTGATCAAAAACACCGTGCAGATTCTTTTCGGCAGCGAAACAAAAGCCATGCCGGAGGTCATCCCCTTGGGCGGCATTCAAATCGGGAATTATCGTATCACCTATGTGCAATGCACTGTTATGGTGGTTGTGACCGTGCTGTGCATCCTGCTCTCGATTTTCCTGAACAAAACCAAGCAGGGCGTCATCCTGCGTGCAGTCAGCCAGGACCGCAAGGCAGCGGCTATGGTCGGCATTGATGTCAGCGGCGCAACGCTGATGGGCAACGTGCTGGGCTGCGGCATCGGCGGCGTGGCAGGTATGCTGTATGCGCTGTATTACGGCTCACTTTCGGCTTCCATGGGCGGTATGGCGACCATGAAGGCGTTCAGCTCCTCCGTATTGGGCGGTCTTGTCGATATACAGGCCTCTGCCATCGGCGGCTTGCTGATTGGTATTTTGGAAAACTACGGCATTGCGCTGTTCTCGTCCAGCTTGCGGGACATGATCGCGTTTGTATTCCTGATTATCGTTCTGATCTTTTTCCCGAAGGGACTTCGCATTAAGATTGGGAGGAAAGCAAAATGAAAGAAAAATGTCAATCCATCCGCGGCTTTTTCCACAAAAACAGCCGCAAACTGATACCGCTTTTGCTGCTGGCGGCAATTCTTCTGCCCATTGTGGTGGATAACAGCTATGTGTTGGGTATCTGCATAAAGGTTCTTCTGTATATGCTGCTGGCAAGCTCGGTCAACGTCATCAACGGCTACAGCGGTCAGTTTGCTATCGGTCATGCCGGCTTTTTGTGCGTGGGCGCGTATACGGCAGCCATCCTGATGGCGCGCGCCAATGTTCCGTTCTTTCTTGCCATGCTGGGTGCCGGGGTGATGACCGCCCTGTTCGGAATGCTGGTTTCCTTTCCCATCGGCAAGCTGTCCGGCATTTATCTGGGCTTTGTCACCTTGGGCTTTTCGGAAATCGTGCGTATTATCTGCCTGAACTGGACCTCGGTAACAGGCGGACCTATGGGCATCAAGGCAATTCCCGGTCCGAAAATTTTCGGCCTCTCCTTGCAGTCCTCGCGCGGGTATTACTATATTATCTTCGCCGTTTTGGTCATTATGGTTTTCTGCACCAGCCGCATTCTGAAATCCCGCACCGGGCGTGCGTGGATCTCCATCCGCGAAAACGGCGCAGCGGCAGCATCCATCGGTATCAATACGACGCAGTACAAGACGATGAACATTATGTACGCCACTTTCTGGGAAGGCTGTGCCGGTGCCTTTATGGCAACCTATTACCACTTTGTGGATTCCTCGATGTTTGTTACGGATGAAAGCTTCAACATTCTGTCCATGGCGATCATCGGCGGTATGGGTACCATCGCCGGTCCGTTGGTGGGCGCGCTGCTGATCAACATCGTTACCGAGGCTTTCCGCTTCCTGTCGGAATACCGTATGGTCGTATATGCGCTGATCATCATCGGTATGATGTGGCTGCGCCCGCAGGGCATTGCCGGCAGCAGCGACAGCGTGCTGGTCAGCGGCGGCTCCAAAAAAGGTCGTGCGCGGCGGCGTACCGCACATCCCAAACCGGTACAGCCGGAAACGGAAAAGGAGGGCTGATTTATGGCGCTGTTAAAGACAGTCGGGCTTTGCAAATATTTTGGCGGTCTGAAGGCGGTAAACCATGTCGATATGGAAGTGCAGCAGGGGCAGGTTTTTGGCATTATCGGACCGAACGGTGCCGGTAAGACGACCTTTTTCAACCTCTGCGCCGGGACTATCCCCGCCACGGAGGGCGAGATCTGGTTTGACGGAAAAAACATAACCGGCTACCGCCCCCATATGGCGGCGAAGACGGGCATCGCCAGAACATTCCAGAACATCCAGCTTTTCCAGAACACGACCGTGCTGGAAAACGTTGCGGTCGGCTTCCACATCCACACCAACACCAATATGCTGGATGCCGTTTTGGGCAACGCACGCCAGAAAAACACCGAAAAAGAAATCTACGAAAAAGGCGCGGCGCTGCTGGAGCGTCTGGAGCTGGGGCAATACAAGGACACACTGGCAAAAAACCTGCCCTACGGCATCCAGCGCAAGGTGGAAATTGCCCGTGCGCTGGCAATTTCCCCCAAAATTCTGCTGTTGGACGAACCCGCAGCCGGTATGAACCCGAACGAAACCCACGAGCTACTTTTGTTTGTAAAAAAACTGAACGCAGAGGGGCTAACGGTAGTCGTCATTGAGCATGACCTGAAATTCATTATGAACGTTTGCGACCACATTATGGTGCTGAACTACGGTCAGAAGCTTTGCGAGGGCAATGCGCAGGAAATTCAGAACAACAAGCAGGTGCAGGAAGCCTATTTCGGAAAACGCGCCGGACTTGGCGGAACGGAGGGGTAATTTATGCTGAAGGTGAAAAATCTCAAGGTGAATTACGGACACATTTCGGCATTGAACGGTATCTCGTTTGAGGTGCCGGACAACAGCATCGTTTCCCTGATCGGTGCCAACGGCGCCGGAAAGACCACGACGCTGATGGCGATCTCCGGTTTGGTGGATGCCGCCGAGGGGCAGATTTTGCTGGATGATATGGACATTACCGACTGCCGTCCCAACTCGATCGTGCAGATGGGCGTATGCCATGTGCCGGAAGGACGGCACGTTTTCCCGGAGCTTTCGGTGTACGAAAACCTGGTGGCGGGTGCGATCCCCTGCAAAAAACTGCCCCGCGCAGAGCTGCAGAACCGCATTGAGCAGCAGTTTGAGCTGTTCCCGCGCCTGAAGGAGCGCTCCTCTCAGATGGCAGGCACCATGTCCGGCGGCGAGCAGCAGATGCTTGCCATTTCCCGCGGGCTTATGTCCAACCCGAAGCTGCTGATGCTGGACGAACCCAGTCTGGGTCTGGCGCCGATTATTGTGGAAGAAATTTTCAATATGATCGAGAAGGTCAGAAAAGCCGGAACGACCGTGCTTTTGATTGAGCAGAACGCATCCATCGCTCTGCAGATCTCCGATTACGCCTACGCCATCGAGTTGGGGCGCATCAGCCTTTCGGGTACCGGGCAGGAGCTGCTGAACAGTGAGGATGTAAAACGTGTCTACCTTGGAATGTAAAGGAGAATCTACAATGAAACAGGATCAGAATCTTCGTTTTGTTATCATCGGTATGGGCTACCTGATGGAATACATTGCCCCGTGCTACTCAAAGCTGCTGGGCGACAAAAAGGCAGAGCAGATGCTGGGCGTTACCGCCGAGCCGCAGGCTGTGCAGACTAAGGCAAAGGCAACCGGTATCCCCGTTATCCTGAACGACAATGCCGGGGCGCTGCGCCGGATGGAGCCGGATATCATTCTGTTTGCCCCGCCGCCGAGCCTGGCTGCCCCGCTTACCGAAAGCGTGCTGGTACCCTATTTTGCAGAGTGCCGCGCGGCCGGCAAGGAGCTGCCGATGCTGTTCGCCTTCCCGCCGAAGCCGGAGGGCAAATACTATCAGGAGCAGCTGGGGCACGACTGCAAGGTCGTGAACATCCTGCCGAATATGATTTCCGAAATTTGCGGGCGCACCTGTGCGGAAGCCGGGTTTACCATGGTCACCCTGCCCGAAAGCCACACCTGGCAGCCGGAGGAGCTGGACTTTATCCGACGGTTCTGGCAGCCCTTGGGGCAGGTGGTGTTCCTGACCCCGGCAGAGGTGCAGGTTGCGCTGGCGGTTTCCTGCTCGAACCAGATGCTGTCGGAAATTTTCCTGGATATGCAGACGGCATTGCCCGAGGCATACCGCGAAAGTGCCTCCGCGCTGGCAGAAGCGGCGCGCGCCTACCTGATGGAAAAGCTGGGCTATCAGCCGCCGCAGCCGGTGGAAAGCAGCGTGCAGGCAGTCCCGCCCGCCATGCTGGAGGCAGTAAAGAAAGTGACCTACCATGCCCACCGCGGCACGCTAAAATTTATGCTGGAAAAGGGCTTTGACGCCGACAAGGCAGAAACCATCCAGCGTATGAACTATGACCTGAACCTGCGCAAGGTGCAGCTGATGCCCCGTGAGGAGCTGCGCCGCGCGACCAGACATCATGCCACCCGCGGCGGCGTACTGGAGCGCGCCTGCATTTCCTACACCCAGAACTGGCAGGACTCGGTATGCAGCCATTTTGCCAAGTACCCGGACTGGACACCCGATGCACAGTGGGCAGAAGCGCTGGAGGATGGCTTTGTGCAGATGTCGCAGGACGTGTTTGACCACCTGAGCCAGCTGGCAAAAAAGAAGGAAGAAAGCGTCTGCGATATTGAACAGCACGCGGTGCTGTACGCGCTGTTAGAAAAAGAAGCGGTGGAGCAGGCGGGTGAAGCCGGACGCACCGCTATGACGGAAGCAACTGCGCAGTATGGCTTGGAGAGAGGACGCCGGATGCGCGCCCATGCGCTGGAGCATGGCGACGAGGTGAATTCCTTTACCTATCTTGCCTACGGCGAGTGGAGTCCCAAGCCCGGTCAGATGGAAGTGGGCGAGGCTCCCGAAATCGAGCTGTATACGACCCATGTCACAAAATGCGAGTGGTGCCGCTGCTGGAACAAGCACAACCTGATGGAGTACGGCAAGGCATACTGCCAGAATGTAGACAAATGCATTGCCCACGGCTATGACCCCGACTTTGACCTGGGCGTGAACTCCCTGATGAGCGCCGGCGACGCCGTCTGTGAGTTTGGCTACGGCTTTGTTATGACCCCGGAGCTGCGCGAAAAGCTGGCAGAGATTCGCCAGCGCATCGGTACCTCGGCACAAAAGGGCTTCAATTACCACACGGCGCATCTGTGGGTCACCTGCCGCCGCGTTCTGTGCGAGCAGCTGGGAGAAACCGCAGGCAATGATATTGCGGATGCCGCCCTGTTTGATTTGACCCGCCGGTTCGGCAGCGGCTATACCGAGGCAATTTTGGCGCTGAAGGATCTGGACTTCAACCAGCCGTAAAGGAAAGCCGGGTGATATTCGATGACCGATTGGATCACAGAGTGGCTGCAGCAAAATAAGGCTGAGATCGACAGGCTTGCCGATACCATTTTTACCCACCCCGAAACAGCGGGGGAGGAAACCCAAAGCGCTGCGGCCCTTGAAAACTTTTTGCAGAAAAACGGATTTTCGGTAAGCAAAAACACCGCCGGCTTGCCCACCGCATTTACCGCCGAAAAGGGCAAGGGCGAACCGCGCATCGCCTTTTTGGCAGAGTATGACGCACTGCCGAATCTGGGGCAGAACCCGGTCGCGCACTGCGATCCTGTTCCCGGAAACGGGCATGGCTGTGGGCATAACCTGCTGGGTGCCGGTATTGCGGCGGCGGCCTGTGCGCTGGCTTATGCGCTGGAGCAGGAAAACCTGCCCGGGCAGGTCGTGGTTTACGGCTGCCCGGAGGAGGAAATCTGCCGGGGAAAAATCGTTATGGCAAACGCCCACTGCTTTGACAGGGACGATGCGGCAATCTCGTGGCATCCGGCGGACAAGAACCAAGTCAGTGAGGAAGTTTTTCAGGCGATGACGTCCCGTGTTTTTCGGTTCTACGGCAAAAGTGCCCACGCGGCTGCCAGCCCGGAAATGGGGCGCAGCGCGCTGGACGCGGCAGAACTGACAAACGTTGCTGTAAATTACCTGCGGGAGCATGTGCCGACCGATGTGCGGATGCATTATGTGTACACCCACGCGGGGGATAAACCGAATATAGTTCCAAATTACGCAGAATTATGGTATTATATTCGTGCAGCGTCCAGAAAAACCATGCTGGATGCAGACCGCCGCGTGATTTTGGCGGCAGAGGGCGCAGCCCACGCCACCGAAACACGCATGGAAACCGAGGAGCTGACCCGCTCGCCGGAAACGCTTTTGAACCGCACCTTGATGGAAGCGATGCATCGCCAGCTGGAAATCTGCGGTGCGCCGCGCTTTACGCAGCAGGACAAGGACTTTGCCGCAGCCATCCAAAAGGAATTGGGGCTGCCGGGTCCTGCCCTGGAGGAAACGCTCCGCCCGCTGGGCGGTAGCCCCCGGTATGTACCCGGTTCCACGGATGTATCTGCCGTAAGCTGGCGCACCCCGACGGTGACACTGAATACCGTCTGTCAGGCGCGGGGCATCCCCGGGCATCATTGGTCGGTGACGGCCTGCTCCGGGGCGGAACTGGGGCGCACAGGTATGAGCAAGGCGGCACAGATCATGGCCTGCTTTGGGCGGGAACTTTGCCTGCAGCCGGAGCTGCTGCGCAAAGCCCGCGATGAGTTTGAACAGGCACGCTGCCAAGAATAATGCAATACAAACGATTTTCCTGCCGTATAACGGCAGGAAAATCGTTTGGTCTACAGGAAAGCAGGGGAAACGATGCTTTTTCGGCGGCTTGTCGTATGGAACAGTACCATTTTGGTATTTCTTACCGCGGTTTTTGTCTGGTACAACCTTACCAGTACGCAAAAAATCGTGGAGGAAGAAGTCTACAATTCCTTTTATACCTCAATGGACACCGGCGCGGCGGAGTTGGCATCGGTTTTCCAGGATGCGCGCAATCTGACGCTGGAGCTTTGCGCCAACACCTCCGTGCAGAGCGCCCTGCGGCAGGACGATGCCGCTTGGCAGGACGAGGAACAGAAGATCCAAACAGCAAGACAATCCAGCGAAAATCTGATGAGATTTTTCCCGACCTTCAATGCGGAAATCTATGGCTTGGATGCAGAACATCAGCTGTTTGGCGCAGACAATACCAAAAACATTTCCGAGGAATGGCTGCAGGCGGTGCTGCACGCGCAGGGGCAATTTGTATGGGATTACCACTATACAGAATACGGCTCCAGCGTGCGGGTTTCCCACCTGATTTACGATGAACAGAACTGGGAGCAGCCGCTGGGCATTGTCAGCGTGTATGTCAACAGTGATTATCTGCGCTACACACTGAACTCCATCCGGCTGGGAAACAATACGGTGGTGTATCTGCTGGATGCCAAGGGCAACCTGCTTTTCCCCTATGAAACCGGCGTTTCCATTCCGGAAAATGTCGGTGAAATGGTAACGATTGCCGGCAGCGCATCCGGGCGTTCTGCTTTTGTGATGCGCAGGCTTTCGGTCAACGGGTTCCGCATTGTCGGTGAGGCAAGGGATTTTGACGCGCTGAAGGAAATTACGGCACAGCGCAAAACCATTCTGCTGCTTGCTCTGACGTCGCTGACGATCTCGGTATTAGCGGCGCTGCTGCTGACATACCATATCTCTACCCCCATACTGGCGCTTGCCAACATTATGAAAAAGGTCGGCGCCGGGGATTTCAAGGTGGATGTGCCTGTCTACAAAGGACACGATGAGGTTGCCATCTTGTACAGCAACTTTAAAAATATGCTGGAAATGCGCGAAAGGCTGACCGAAGAAGTCTACGGCGCCAAGGTGCGCGAAAAAGAAGCAGAGCTTCGCACCCTGCAGGCGCAAATCAACCCGCATTTTTTGTACAATACACTGGATTCCATCAACTGGATGGCGGTCAAATACGGCGCCGATGATATTGAGGAAATGGTCACGGATCTTTCGCAGATGCTGCGCTACTCGCTCAATAACGGTGTCAACCAATTGAAGGTGTCGGAAGAACTGACCCAGATCCGCTGCTATCTGAACATTCAGCAAAAGCGGTTTTCCAACTCGTTTAGCACGTCCTATGAAATTGACCCCGAGGTGCTGGACTATCAGGTCATCAAGCTGCTGCTGCAGCCCTTGGTAGAAAACGCTCTGCAGCACGGCTTTGATGAATCCGGTCAGACCGGAAAGTTGATGCTTCGCGTAAAAAAGAAGGAAAACAACATTGAGTTTTCGGTGCTGAATAACGGCAACAAAATGGATCTGGAAAAGGTGAAACAGGCGCTGCAGCTGCCGGAGGATGCAAAGCCGACCAGCTACGGGCTGCGCAATGTCAATGACCGGCTGGTCAAATACTACGGGGCAGAAAGCGGGCTTCAATTTTCCATTGAGGGCGATTATTCCTGCGCCCGCTTTACCATTCCGGCGCAACTGTGAGGGAAAGCAGTATGGATACGGAAATTCGTGTTTTAATTGCAGATGATGAACAAATCGCACGGGAAACCATGCGGGATTATCTGCCATGGGCAGAAATGGGGATGCAAACGCCGATCTGCGTAGAAAACGGTGCCTTGGCGCTGGATCATCTTTGCCACGACAAAATCGATATCTTTATTATGGATATTCGTATGCCGATTATGGACGGTATGGCGCTGTTGGAGGAAATTACGCGCAGGAACATTGACGTGCTGATCATCGTGCTTTCTGCCTATGACCAGTTTGAATACGCGCAAAAGGCAATCAGCTCCCGCAAGGTGTTTGAGTATGTCCTTAAACCGATTCGCCGCGGCAACTTCTGCACGCTTTTGCAAAAAGCCGCGGCGGCAGTGCGCAGCAAGCGCGCCGAAAGCAGCCCGGACAGTCAGGCACTGTATGACGAGGTTCGCAAAAATTATAACGGATTCCTTATGCAGGGGCATACCGCAGAGGGCATCGCCTTGGTCAGACAAAAGCTGGAGGCATTGCCGGAGCCGTGGTCAGACTGGGAAGGCAAAAAGCGCTTTTTGATAGCGCTGTACACAGATACCCAGCTGGAAGCCGTTAAGCAAAGCACCAAAAATGGGCAGCCTGCGTGCCTGCCGATGAACGGGCTGGTTCAATTTGAGGCAAGCCATACGGACGCAGAGCTATGGCAGACCTTTGTGTCTACCGTGGAAGAACTGCAGCCGTACCTGCAGCCAGCCACGGCGGAGGCCTCCAAAGCCAGCGCCGTGATCGAGCATTGTCTGCGGGCAATTGACTCCCATTATATGGAACGCACCTTCTCCTTAAACTGGCTGGCGGAGGAAATGAAGCTGAACCCCAACTATCTTTCCACGCGCTTTAAAAAGGAAACCGGCGTGGGCTTTGTCCGCTATGTCAACCAGCTGCGAGTATGGCGCGCCCAGCAGCTGTTGCGCGATATGCGATACCGCGCCGGGGAAGTGGCAGGTATGGTGGGGTTCGATAACCCCCAATATTTTACAAGAATTTTCAAGGAAATGACGGGCATTGTTCCCTCGGAATACCGCAGCAGAATCTGCCCGCATGACGATGAGACGTAAAAAAATCGTGCGCAGGAGGGAAAATCAATGAAAAAAGAAACCTATGCTATGTACGGGGATATTCTGCGGGAGGAGCTTCTTCTGGCGATGGGCTGCACAGAGCCGGTTGCCGTTGCCTATGCCGGAGCCATTGCCCGAAGCGTTCTGGACAAGCCGCAAAGCATCCGCAAATGTGAGTTATATGTCAGCGGCAACATTATCAAAAACGTAAAAAGCGTCATTGTCCCCAACACGGACGGTATGAAGGGACTGGAAACCGCCGTTATCCTGGGCGTTATCGCCGGGGACGAAACAGCGGGGCTGCAGGTAATCTCCAACGTGACGGCGCTTCAGCGCGAAAAAACCAAACAGGCGCTGCGCAGCTGCCCTGTGGAGGTACATACGGCACCCAATGACAAGATTTTTTACATTGAGGTTCGCCTGACGGCGGACGGGGAAACCTCCTGCACGGTGATTGAGGATTTCCACACCCATATCACCCGCGTGGAACACAACGGCGTGCAGCAGCCTTTGCCGCATTGCGGGGAAGCTGCACAGGAAGCGGCGGAAACCGACCGAAGCCATATGACGGTGGAGGGAATTCTGGAATATGCCGAAACGGTAGACTTGGAGGAGGTTCGTTTTCTGCTAGAACGCCAGATTCAGTGCAACACCGCCATTTCGGAGGAAGGGCTGAAGAACAGCTGGGGCGCACAGGTCGGGCGCACGATCCTGAAGGCAGAAAACGCCGACGTCTATACCCGTGCGGCAGCCGCCGCGGTGGCAGGAAGCGACGCGCGTATGAGCGGGTGCGAGCTGCCAGTGGGCATTGTTTCCGGCAGCGGAAACCAAGGTATGACGGCATCCCTGCCGGTCATTGTCTATGCAAAAGAACTCGGTGCTACGCAGGAAAAGCTGCTGCGGGCGGTGCTGATCTCCGATTTGATCACCATCCACCAGAAAACTGGGATCGGTCGTTTGTCCGCATTCTGCGGTGCCACCAGCGCCGGCATCGGCGCGGCGTGCGGCATTGCATGGCTGGACGGCGGCGATTACGAGGTGATTGCCCATACCATCGTCAACGGGCTTGCAATTTTGTCCGGTATGGTGTGTGACGGTGCCAAGCCGTCGTGCGCCGCCAAAATTGCAACGGCTGTACGCAACGGTCTGCTGGGCTACCAAATGTACCGGCAGGGCTGTCAGTTCTACGGCGGTGACGGCATTGTGACCAAGGGCGTAGAAAACACCATTGCCAATGTCGGGCGCCTTGCCAACCGTGGTATGCGCAGCACCGATTGCGAGATTTTGAATATTATGATCGGGAACTGAACCAAAGGTTGCAGCCTTGGAAATACGGCACAGCCCCGACGCGGCAGCCCCTCCCTTGCCCTGTGGCAGGGGAGGGGCTGCTTGTATTTTGGGACAGCACTTCACCAGCTATAAAAGATGTAAAATTTATGACGACTCGTTGCGTAAATGCCGAAAGCTATGGTATGCTGGTTAAACAGGTGAGAAAAGGCCGTGTGACAATTGAAGAAGCAGCGGAAGATGCTGGAATGACAGTAGAGGAATTTAAGAAAGTGATGGAAAACACCCCGCTGCAGGCGGTCTAAGAAAAAACGTATAGAGTAAACTGTTAAGCCCTACAAGGCTCAGATCGGTTTGATACCGACTGAAAGCCTTGTAGGGCTTATTTTTTTACGTTTTTTCAATTTTATTTGTGAAAAATGTTGTCCAAGACTTGACATCGGCCGGTTATGGTGACTACAAGGGTCAATGGGAGTTTCCGGGCGGCAAAATCGAGCCGGGCGAAACCCCGCAGCAGGCTCTGAAGCGGGAAATCGAAGAAGAACTGGACACGGAAATCGCCGTGGGGAATCTAGTTGGGACAATCGAGTATGATTATCCGGCGTTTCATCTTTCCATGGACTGCTTCTGGTGTGAAGTGGTTTCCGGCGATCTTGTGCTGAAAGAAGCGGAAGCCGCGCGGTGGCTGACAAAAGATGACATTGATTCCGTTCCGTGGCTCCCGGCGGATCAGACTATTTTGGATGTTATCAGAAGCTCAATGCAGCCAGTGAAACCACTCCATACCAGCGAATATGACAAAGAACCTCTGCAGAGATGCTGAGGATTCCCGGAATGAAAGATGAACTGGGCCGTCCCATGACGCTGCTGGTGAAAGCCGCTATTCCGAAAAAATTGTAAAACAGAGGCCTCTGAATCTTTTCCTAATAAGAAAGAGATTCGGAGGCCTTTATTGGTTGATTTAGCTAACAGTCGTGTCGAAAGACATCCCGTCTGAGGGCAAAGCGAAGGTTTTGCTTTTCAGGCGGGATTTTTTTGCTTTTTGAGACTGTTGTATACAATATATGGACTAAGAGGGTGGGTGACTTGGACTACGAGTCCATAAACTTTTGCTCGAAAGTACGATACACTATTGTCACGGCAGCGGCCCACCTCCGAAAGGGAGTGGGAGCCGCAGCCGGGCGGACCTTGAAAATTGAATATGCAGCTTCAGGTACTTCCAGATAATGATACTTCCGTAATTCGCGGCCCGGTCATAAAGGAGACGGGGTGGCCGAGAGGCCAATGGAATGGTGCAAATCCAACGCCTGATTGTTTCCCTTTCTCAGGGGTGCCGGGGGCAAATTAAGAGAAACCATACAAAACCTTTTCCAAACGCCGTTCGAGGGTAACCACGGACGGCGTTTTTATATATCAGCGAAAAGGAGTACGCAAATGAACCGCAAGACCACAAAAAGGTGGATGAATCCACCCTGACAACTTTGTGCGCCGTCTGCCGAGGGGCATTTTTGGACGCAAAGGGCGTCCGACTTCGCAGAGCCGACCCCAGGCAGCTCGTCAAGGATGTCTGCACGTATTGCCAGACACGATATGGGTTTGACTACTACGTTCAGCCCATTGTCCGTAAATCAAAAATGACCGGAAAGGAGAACCGACGTGAAACTGAGCCAGCTTAAAATTGACCCGGAGTTCCAAAGCAAAATTCCGCCGCTGCAGTTTGAGGAAGAACAGCAGCTTGAGCAGAACATCATTGCCGAGGGCCGTCTTCTGAGTCCCATCATCACATGGAATGGCTACATTCTGGATGGGCACACCCGCTACCGCATCCTGAAAAAGCACGGCTTTATCAAGTTTGAAGTGGAAGAAATCCAGCTTGCGAACAAGTACGAAGCGCTTGCATGGATCTGCAAAAATCAGCTTGGCCGCAGAAATCTCAGCCCAGAACGAAAAAAGTTTCTTCTGGGCAAGGAGTATGAATCGACCAAGCTGGCAGTGGGCGGGCAGCCCGGAAATTGCAATAAAGTAAATCGATGCGATCAAAATGATCACATCGATTCAGAAAAACGTACTTGCGAACGAATCGCCGTAGAACATGGTGTTGGGTCTGCGACGGTACGACGTGCCGAAAAGTATTCACGAGGGATTGATGCTGCGGAAGAAGCGGTGCCCGGTGCGCAGGAAGAAATCCTGACCGGGCATATCAAGGCGACGGATGAACAGATCGTAGCGCTTGCTTCAATTCCAAAGGAAGAACGCCCAGCAATTCTTGAGGAACTCAAGAAGAAAAAGAGTGACCGTGATGATACGGTCCTCGAACGTCTGAAGCCGAGCAAGCCACCACCGAAGCCAAAGCCTGCACCGCAGAAGAAAAAGCCAACGGCAACGGAAAACAACACGGCGTCACAGGCAGAACAGCCGGAAACGCCGGTACAGGCACCGATCACCGAGTCCCCGCCGGAAGAGGAAATTGAGCCGACTAGCAATGCGCCACCAAGTTTTCTTCAGAGCATACAGGGTCATAAACGGCACTTGTCCGAAGAAGACAAGGCCCGACTGAAAGCCTCGGTGGATGCCCGTTACAAGGATAAAGCAACAGCAACCGGCTCCATCATGCTGTGCGAACTGCAGGGAGCAACGGAAGATTTTATTTTTCGATGGAATGTTGTCTTTCAAGAACACCCGGAGGTTCTGATCGACAAAGTCTGCCAAAAGAAACTTTCTGAACTAATGGACCGAATGATGTCTTACCTGAAGACCGTAAAGGAGGAGAAATTATGATGAATTCAAATTTAAACCTCAGTGCTTTGCCTGAATGCAAGTTTGCCTATCAGATGGTGAACAGTGCGCTGCTGATCCCGTGTGCTGAATATCAGCGTGTTCTGCATGTCGAAAAGGTTGCTCATATTGCGGAAAACTTTTCGGAGTACGTTGCAAACGAACCGAAGGTCAGCTTCCGGGACGGGCGCTTCTACATCTTTGATGGGCAGAACACAGTAGAAGCACGTCGAACCTGCAACGGTGGTATGGAATTGCCCATCCGCTGCAAGGTCTTCTATGGCCTTACCAAAGAAGACGAAGCAACGCTGTTTGCGATTCAGACCGGCAATGCTACCTGCCTGACGGCGGGCGAACGCCTTCGTGCAAATCTGGTGGCCGAAAACCCGGATGCACTTTACTTTGTGGGGATCACGTCGAATGCCGGTGTGGAATTTGCCTATGACGGCATCCGGGCACCCTGGAAAATCTACTGCATCGAAACGGCATACGAACTGTACAAGCAGTATGGCTGTGAGCGCTACGTCGAGATGCTTCACATCATCAACGAGGCGTGGAAGGGCAATGTGGACGCCTACCTTGCCGGTGTAATCCGGGGTGTGGCACGCTTCATCTCCGTATACGAGGGCGAGTACAGCCGGGAGCGGCTGGTGCAGCAGCTGGCAAGGACACATCCGAAAACCATCACGCAGCTGGCACAGAAAGACACCGGCAGTTCTGCAAACCGCCACATGCGGCAGATTCTTCGCATCTATAACGGTGCCAGCCGTGAGATGAGCCTGCCGCTGAAAAACTGACAATTTCGTTCTACCTCCTGAACAACAGCCGTCGTGGTATCCGTCTGCGGCGGCTGTTTCTTACATAAAAAGGAGGTTGATTTTTATGTTACCGAACAATTGGAGATATCTCAGGGGGGACATCTACTATGCAGACATGGAGCCGCATATCGGCTCGGAACAGGGCGGGAAACGCCCTGTGGTAGTTCTTCAGAACAACATTGGAAACCGTCATTCGCCTACATTGATCGTTGCAACTGTTACCACCCGGACGGAAAAGAAGAAAAACCAGCCCACCCATGTGCTGGTGGATTCCAACCCGGCCTTTGAAGAACCGTCAATGATTCTTCTGGAGCAGATCTTCACGATCGATAAATCCCGCATCGAACGCTTTATGGGCTATGCCAGCAAGGCTGAAATGCTCCGCATTGATATGGCTTTGCTGGTCAGTCTGGCTCTGAATGTTCTGAGCGGAAACCGCAGCGAGTAGCGGACAACCAGTAACCCGTAAAAATGAGGTGATAGCGATGTAATCGGAGGTGAGTGAGCCATGCGAAAGAGTGCCCCCATTGAAGTGGTGGTACATTACCCCAAAACGAAAGAGGGATGGGACGAACTCGGAAAACGGGTCGCAACCGCCCACGCCAACTATGTGATCGAAAAAATCGACCGTCTGAACTGCCCCACATGGCAGAAGCTCGAATTGCTGCAGGCGGTGATCGATACTACCAAAGGAACTTACAAACCCAAGGAACACCAAAAGCCCGGCTGGCAGCCGAGCCGATAAACAAAGCCCCACGCTCAACATATGCTTTTCTGCTTTGACCAGAGACGGTCAGATTCAGAGGCAGTGTTGAGCGTGGGGCTTTTTGTGTTACATAAGTTTTTGGAATTTTGCTGAAAAAATCATTGATTGTTGGCGGCCAATATGGTATTCTTTTTGTAAGGGAAGGTGAAGTGCATGAATCGTCGCAGCGTGAAAATTATGAGAAGAAAAGCCGGGGGAACAGCAGGAAAGAATGCAGAAAAGTATTCGGTCAATCTCCCGGCAGTGTGGCTTCATACAATGGGGCTTTCAAAAGAGGACCGTGTGGAACTCTCTTTTGACGGTGAAAAAATCACCGTCCGACCGCTTGCATCAACAGACTCGGAACTGTTCCGCAGAAATGCAGAACAGAAAGGACATCAGCTGAAAGAATATCGGTATTATGACGGAGATACGTTGTGTACCGTGATTTTGGCAGATTTTACAGCGGAGCAGATCTGCATCGAAAACAAAGTTGACGAAATACTGGATACTGCGTTTGGTGTGAACGAAACGCCCTCATGGGAAGACTTCCTGGCCTTTCTGGCAGACCGATGCATTCCGAAAACACGAAAGGGCTTGGATTACTATCTGGATGCTGTTGGCGTTCCGGAATATGACCCGGTTCTGCTTGTTGAAAAGACGCAGGGAAGAATGGCGGAGGATCACAAATGGCTGGAAATTATTTGACGCTGCATACCAACGACAGGGTTGTGGTGACGACTTCGCGCGGAAATCAGGAAAAATGGTTTGATACGGAGAAAAATCTCTGGTATAAGGCAGACGGTGGCTGTTTTGAGGCGCTGGCTGAAGCCGTTTCCAGTGAAGTTCTGCGCAATTTCACAAATGCGGCTCGGCTGCCGGGAATCTCCGTAGCAAATTACTGGGTCGATACGGCTGAGGTTCATGGCTTGAAACGAGTGGTCTCTGTGAGTGAAAACTTCAAAAGGGAAGATGAGAGCCTTATTACTGCAAATACGATCCTGAAGAACAGTCTGGGAACAGGCTATCTGGAAGAATTTAACCGCAGGACAAGCTTGAAAGAGAGAATCCGGCTTCTTGTGGATGCAATGGAAGAGGCGACCGGAATGCAAAATATGGGCGAGTATCTTACGACATTGTTTGAGATCGATGCACTTTTTTTGAATCAGGACAGACATCTGAACAACATTGCGCTGATCCGGGATAGATCCCGTTATAAGCCCTGCCCGATTTTTGACTGCGGAGATTCATTCTTACTGGATTTTGCTCTGTACAGCCCTGAAATTGAAAGCCGTGCCTATCTGACAAAGGCACAGTGCCTTCCGTTCAAATCCCGTTTTACGCAGACGGTGCATACGGCACAAACTCTTTACGGAAAGCAGCTTGCGGTAAACATTGATAAAACAGGTATTGATACGATCCTCGACAAATATCTGTGCTATTACCCAAAACAGTTCCACTTTTTGCTGAAAGAGCGTATCGAAACCGTCCTGATGGAGCAGCAGAAAAAGCTTTTTGAAAAGTAAAAGCTCTTGCGTCCCGTGAAAAAAGAAGGTAATATAAATACAGAGCAAGACACAGAACGCAGGGAGGGATGAAAACCATGTTTTACGAGATCATGCACCGGGAAAGCTGTGTGGCACAACTCAGCACGACAGGGGAATGCAGGGTCTGCCTCGAGGATTTCATGCTCTATGATCTGGTTCTGGTGGAATCGGATGATTTTGACGAGCGCATCAATAATGTAACGAACTTTTACTATTGGTGCGCCTCCCGGATGTTGACGTTGGATCGCACCTACGCCAAGGAAATCCTGAACAGTATCGGTGCATCTCAGAGTGTTACGGACAGGGAACGAGCACAGATTGCATTATCCTACCATTGTCTGTCTTTGCTGGATGTGTTCTGGGTGAAAGAAGAAAACGAGAAGATTCGATTCGAGGATATCAACCTTTTTGCACACTCCTTAAGCAATGCGCTTGTGGATATTGCGCTGCGGGGGCACCAAATGACGGTGACCAACGCCCATCTTCTGGCAAATGACCTGTCTACGGGCGGCTTGTACCCCAAGGCGTGGGTGCGAAAAGAGGATGGCTTCTATCTTTACAAGGATGGTGGCAGGGAAGCGGTGGAACGTGAAGTGCTGGCAAGCAAAATCTGCCGGTGCTTTGACTGCCATCAGGTACTGTATGAGCAGGGGATGTTTGAAAATGAGCCGGTTTCTATCAGCAAAATCATGACATCTCAGCGATACAGTCTTGTGACCTATGCAGCCTATGACGTCTACTGCACAAACCGTGATTGGAACACGCTGGATAAGATCTTAGAGCTGGATGCTCCCGGCTACTATATGATGAACATTCTGGATTATCTGGTGGGCAATACTGACCGTCATTGGGAAAACTGGGGTCTGCTGGTAGACAACGAAACCAATCAGCCCATCCGTCTGCATGACCTGATGGACTTCAACCGGGCGTTTCAGCAGTACGACACGCCAGAAGGCGCAAACTGTCTGACTGTGGGAAAACGCCATCTGAGCCAAAAAGATGCTGCAGTGGAAGCGGTGCGGAACATCGGACTGAACCAAGTCCGTCAGGTGGAGCACACCGTATTCTCCGAGCATCCGGCATGGAAAGCAACGTTTGAAGAACGACTGCGTGTTTTACGGAACGCCATGTAAGTCAGAGCAAATATCAGGATAATTAAAACAGGATGATTCCATAACGAAAGCCCGTCTGCGCTGCCACATATCGTGGCTTGCAGACGAGCTTTTTCGTTTGGCCGGAGAAAAATTACCATACCTCACATGCGAAGCATAGATGGAAAATCGGGCCTTAAAGATTTCGAAGGTATTCTTCAACGTTTTGGTATTGGATGCCGTTCAGGATCTGATCTTCACCACGGTAGAGAACAAATTTTCCGGTGATGGGACCATAGCGATGTTCTGTTTGGGCACATTTTTCAGAGTCGATCAAATGGCGGTATTGGAATGGGGCGATTTCCCTGCTGTGCTTGATCTCAAAAATCTGGCAGGAACCGGCGGCAGGATCGAACACCACCATATCAAATTCACCAATAGGAAACTGAAGTACAAAAACTTCCTTTCCGGGGTTTGCTATCTTGGTTTCCAAAAGAACAATGTCTTCCAGCATTCGTCCTTTGATCTCAGTGAGAATACGCTCTTGTACGGCAGTACGTTCCGGCAGGGAAAGGGCACCGAAGGCTTCATCCAAAAGAAGACTGTGAATCAGTGCGGATGCCTGAGCGTAACGGAGACCGGGTTGAGCGATGACGGTTCGAGTGGACTTCGTATTTACCTTTGGAAGATGACGGATATCAATATCCCGTGTGAGATCCAATAGGTCCAGATATTCTTTGATTTCTGCTGCATGATCTTCATCCAAAACCACAGTTTGTTCTGATTTGTTGAGAATTTCCAGAAGATCCCGTAAACGGTCTGTTACCGCAGAAAGATCAATGTGGTCGAGGATGTCTATAGGATTGCTGCGGTCCCGGCGAAGGTTGTTTGCGGAAACACCGAGGTCATGAGATTTGAAATCCTGTGTTAATACCTCCAGCGTAAAGCGGTGATTGATATCTTCGACAACGCGATTGATGGCACTGGTTAGCTCATTTTTATCGTATAGGTCGCGTAAATTCCGGAAATGGTCTTCATATTGATAGTAGCGCAAAGGGTGGTGAATGTTATGCGCGATGGCTGTGTCTACATATTCATCGGCGCGTTCTTTGCTGGCAAATGTGGAACTCTCATTATAATGAACACCGCCAAGGCTCATTGTACCGCCATAAAGGATGTATTCATCAATGCCGTGAATCCCCAGAACGGATTCAAATTCGCGGTAGGGAATAAAGGTAGTGTGCAGAAGGATGCAACGATCATAAAGCTGTTCGTCCTCGGTAAACAGAAAGCCGAGAGAGTCTGTGCCTGAAAGTACAATTTTCATGCCGCTTGCTGCAAAAATATCGGAAAACAGTGCAGCACCCTCGATGAAATCGTCCAGCAGGGTGACTTCATTCAGGAATACATATTGAAAGCCCTGCGATTCCAAAACCTTTAAGTCGGTATTTAAGGTGGCAAGCGTATCCTGAGCAGTGATTTGGATGAATGCAGACTTCATCAAGTCTGTATCATTCATTTCGGCGAGAGCTTGCCGAATCATAGTTGTTTTCCCGGTTCTGCGCAAACCATAGAGAATAAAAACTTTGTCCTGTGCTTCACCGTATAGAAAATTATGCAACTGTTGAAAGCACTCTCGTTTTTTGTATCGTTTGACAGAAGCAGAGAATGTGCGCAGAGCGGCACCAATGCGGACATTTGTAGTAAAAGCAGCAATGTGAATCGGTGCTGCCTTCGGCAACATCTTTTTCAGTGCCTTCAGCTCCTGCTCTAACTCTTTTCGCTGCTCAATCTGTGCGCGAAAAGAATCTAACGCTTCAGCGGGGATGTACTTTTCATGGCGCTTCTTATTTTCTGTCCAGCGATGATAATAATATTCGCGCCCGGTTACAGTTTTCTTTACGATCGAACCGGGAGGAAGCATGGCGATTTTTTGCGCCAACTCGTTCATGTGAACCTGCAGTTCGCTCTGTTCCATAAGGTGCCTCCTATTCTGTTGAAATAGCGTCTATAAGTATTATACCCCTTTATACCCTTTCAAACAATGGTATAAAGGGGTATAATTAAATAATCTTTTGCCCGGAGAAAAATTACCATACCTCACATGCGAAGCATAGATGGAAAATCGGAGCCAAGGTTTTCCACCAGATGGCAAAAGCACTTCTGACTGATGGTCTTTTGTCTACTTTCCCAGCAGCGGATGCTTGTCCTGCTGACCTTTGCATGGTCGGCAAGTAGCTGACGGCTCCAGCCTTTTGCCTCCCGGTATCTGCGGAGGAAGGCTCCTCCGCCCCGGTGCAGAAACAGGGTGTAGTCGTCCAGAATATCCTCCACCGGGATGCCGTAAAGGGCAGCGAGCTTGTCCGCAAGTTCGGGCGTGAAGCTGCGGTGAAATGCGCCGCTTTCCAGATCCCGATAGAGCCATTCCTCCATGCTAACCATGGCAGCAACCTCTTTTTGCAGCAGGTCAAGACCATAGCGGCACCAACGCAGACGGTCCCATGGGTCCGGGATGTCGGCGTAAGAATGGTACATACGGTAGAACGCCTGCGCCTCTACGGTAGTGCGGGGGCCTGCCAAAGTTACCTGTAAGATGTATAGAGGGGTTAGACCACAACCCTCACATGACACCCTCTGAAGCAGAAAAAAGGAACCGCTCTCTCGGCTCAAAAAAATCCATTTTGACGTAGATGCGTCATTGCGTGAAAGAGGTGGATTCTCTTTTCCATCCCAAAGTGCGCTGGGGAGAGGATAGCATTCTCAATGCATCGGCTGGCGTAAGTCGAAAATCTGGCCCGGCGGGTGGAGTCGAAGGTGTCCACGGCCTTCATCAGGCCGATGGTGCCGATGGAGATCAAATCGTCCTGCTCACCGGGGAGAGCGTAGTATTTTTTGGCGATGTGGGCCACGAGGCGCAGGTTATGACGGATGAGCTTTTCCCGAGCGGACGGGTCGCCCTCCCGCAAAGCGGAAAAGGTCTTGATCTCCTCCTGCGGGCTGAGCGGGCGGGGAAAGCTGCCGCTTTCCAGATGAAGCGCAAGAAACAGAAACTTTGTGGCAAAAAACTGCAAAAGAGATAAAAACATGGCGAGCCCCTCCCCAAAGCATCATAAATTGTTACTATAATTTATGAAGGAGGGCTTGCCCTTTTTCCTGACGTCGGGCAGGCACACCGTCAAAAATGGTCTCCCGCTCCTGAAAATGTTGATCTGGTTCGAGTATACCGCATCGCAGGGGCGGCTGTCTATACGGATAGCCGGATCGTGGAAAAGTACAGGGATCAACTTGCGCAAATTTTTACGCAGATTGGCCTCTCTTTTTTACACAGCCAATGCCAATTAGCGCTTGAAATCGAAACGCTGCGCAAGTATACTATACTAGTTATACTGTACAAGCTTGATCAAAAATCAGTATGCCAGTTGGACCATAAAAGACATACCAGAATTGAAGTGCGCAGCAGAATCAAAACCCTACGAGGATGAAAATGAAATTCGATAGAAGACTTACAGATAAAATCTACACTTCCGATACGGTAAGGCTGGGAAAAGATGCATTTCAGGCCATGCAGGAGACGATCTATCATAATAGCGGTGTCGGAACCATTACCGGGTACTATGATGCCGAATTGTCGATCCTGTCGGTCAGTGATCTGTTGCTGCATAATCTGAACCACAGCTATGCATCCCTGATGGAGCAGACAAAGGGTTCGCTGAAGAATCTTTTCTATAAGAGAGATGCCGCATTCCTTGACAATGCACGCTTTCGTCAGATTCAGGGCGGAGGAGAAAGCCAGTTCCTCACGGCAGATGGGGCTCCCGTCTATGTGCGTCTCTACAAAAAGATGCAGTCGATACGGATGGAACACCGATCTGGATCATGTCAGTACAGATGAACTGGGCGTATGAGAACCTTGCGCTGGTTAATGAATCCATCCATTCTGCACTATGGTATTTTGAGTGTAATGAAAACGGTGAGATCGTTCATGTGAACTGGAGCCATGCGTTCCGGCAGATCCTTGGATATCATGACATTCTGGATTTTCCGAACAAACTGGATTCGTGGTCGAACCTGCTGCACCCGGAGGATCATGACCGGGTGATGAAGCTGCTTTTGGAAACGATCGCGGACAAAAGCAACGCCACGAAGTTCAGCGTAGAGTACCGACTGAAAATGCAGGATGGCCAATACCAGTGGTTCCGGACATCGGCGGAGGTGATACGCCGTCTGGATGGCTCGGTCAATCGAATTGCCGGAATCATCAGCAACATTGACGTGGAAAAAAGAAGTCGGATGCAGGCGCAGCGGGCAGCGGCATTTCACCGTGCATTTACCAGCGCAAACCTCTGCGAATACTATGTAAATCTGGAAAAGAACACCTTTGATACTTTCAAAGTGGAGCCTTCTTTGATGACGGCCTTTGAGCAGAACCACACATGGGATGGACTGGTCAGATTCTTTGTGGACAACTATGTGGTTGAAGAGGACAAAAAGTCTGTAACGGATTTCTACAATCGCGCCTACATCACGGAAAAACTAAAGGGGCTTGAGACGGAGCTGCGGCAGGAGTGCCGCATCGTTCTGGATGGGGAGGAACGATGGGTCAGCAACGTGGTCATGCGCGGTGAGATCGAAGATTCCGAATATGCGATGATTTTTCTGCGGGACATCACAGAGTCCAAAGCAGAGACGGCACGGCGGATGCAGATGGCCTCAGATAACGCATCGATGGATCTTTTGATCAAGAGTATGGTGCGTCTGCTGGACCGCTTTGTCGTCTGCGATCTGGAGAATGACCGGTATCGGTTCTATAATCTGCAAGGTGAAATGATATACGCGCCGACGGGAACATACCATGGTTTTGTGGAGCAGGTGGCTGTAAGGTATAAGACGTTGGAGCCATTGGCAGCGATAGACGCATTGTTCTCACCGGAAAATATCCGAAAGAATCTGCAGGGCGAGAACGACATCTACAAATTTGAATACTGCTCCATAGACGAAAACACCTATAAGATCGGTTCCTTCATTCCGCTGGAGTGGGATGGCACAAAGCTGGTCAAAGCACTGTTGGCATCTATGGATGTGTCACAGGAGAAAAAGGCCGAGATCGAATCCCATAAGGCACTGAAGGATGCGTACCGGGCAGCGGAAAACGCAAGCCGCGCCAAGACGGAATTCCTCTCCAATATGTCCCATGATATCCGTACACCGATGAATGCAATCGTTGGCTTGACCGCCATTGCGGGTGCGAATATCGAGAGTCAGGACAGGGTGGTCGAGTGCCTTGGCAAGATCACAAAGTCGAGCCGTCATCTGTTGGGACTGATCAATGAAGTGCTGGATATGGCCAGAATCGAGAGCGGGCGAATAAGCCTTGCCGAGGAGGATTTCAGCCTGCCGGAGCTGGTCGATAACCTGCTCACCATCACAAAACCGGCAATCGACGAGCACCACCATCAGCTCGAAGCCCATGTTGAGCACATCGAGCACGAAGCTGTCTGCGGCGACAGCCTGCGCATCCAGCAGGTCTTTGTGAACCTGATGAGCAACGCCGTCAAGTACACCCCGGATGGAGGAAACATCACCCTTACGATCAAGGAAAAACCGAACGGCTTCTCGGAGCTTGGCTGCTACGAGTTTTCCATCGAGGACAACGGCATCGGTATGACGCCGGAATTCCAGAAGATCATGTTCGAGCCGTTCAGCCGGGCAGACGATCACCGGACGACCAAGGTGCAGGGCACCGGTCTTGGCATGGCCATTGCAAGAAACATCGTCAACCTGATGAATGGTGACATTCAGGTCGAAAGCGCTCCCAACAAGGGAACGAAGATCACGGTCACGGTCTATCTGAAGCTTCAGAAGAACGAGAAGGAACAGGAAAAAGAACTGCTCGATCTGCCGGTACTGGTCGTGGACGATGACAAGACCTGCTGCGAAAGCACCGTTGCGACCCTTCAGGAGATCGGCATAGCGGGCGAATGGGTCCTGACCGGTAAGGAAGCTGTGGAGCGCTGCTATGCGCGTCATGAGACCAACAGTGACTATTTTGCGGTGATCCTGGACTGGAAGATGCCGGAAATGGACGGTATTGCAACCGCCAGAAAAATCCGGGAACGGGTAGGAGAAGATGTCACGATCATCATCCTGACTTCCTTTGATTTCAGCGAGATCGAAGAAGAAGCCAGAGCAGCGGGCGTGAATGCGTTTATGGCAAAACCACTGTTCCGTTCCCGTCTGACGGCAACTCTGCGGCAGTTTACATCCGGGAAGAAGGAGGAAAACGCCCGGAACTATCTGGAAGACTTTGCGAAGGAAAACTATGCGGGTAAGCGGATCCTTCTTGTGGAGGATAACGAGCTGAACCGTGAGATCGCAACCGAGATCATAGGCATGACGGGCGTGACCATCGACAGCGCCGAAAACGGAAAAATTGCAGTCGAAAAGGTGATGGAAGCGCCAGAAAAGTGGTACGATCTCATTTTTATGGACATCCAGATGCCCATCATGAATGGTTACGAAGCCACTGCTGCGATCCGTGCGCTTGCTGGCAGCCGGGGCAAAGTGCCCATCATTGCCATGACGGCAAATGCCTTTGCCGAGGACGTGCAACTGGCAAAGAACACCGGCATGAACGAGCATATCGCCAAACCGCTTGATTTGAATAAGCTGAACGATGTGCTGAAACAGTGGCTGTGATCTGTGCATTGCAGAAAGGCGCGTGATATCTGGGCAAACAGGAACACCACGTTTCAAGGATCTTGTATTGAAATAGCTGCACAACCGCAGCTATTGGGTTGAAAATAAGGCTGAAGCCCCAATTGCTCCAGCCAACGTCAGAGTTTCTTATTGTCCATCAAAAATACGTTGGTACGTTTTACACTGTGACGATTCAAAAAACAAAGGAGAGGTGTTTTGCTATGATCTACAAAAAGCAATACGGTCAACCGTTTGATACCGAAAGTGTAGTGGGTTCTTTTTTGCCCATGATGGAAACGATACCCTATCTGACCAAGGAGCCGGATGGTTTCTCCTATGCCATGGAACCGCAGGATGTCCTGTATGGTCTTGGTGAAAACGTCCGTGGTATCAACAAGCGCGGGTGGGTGTACGAAAGCAAATGCTCCGATGACGGCAACCATACCGAGGGCAAATCCTCGCTGTACGGTGCTTATAATTTTATGATCGTGTCCGGCAAGGATACATTTGGCTTTTTTATCGACTACCCGGGCAAGGTCACCTTTGACTGCGGCTACACCGACATGGATACCTTACGCATCACGGTGGCCGAGGAAAATTACGATTTCTACATCATTGAGGGCGAGAGCCTGACCGATATTGTGCACCAGTTCCGCCAGTTGGTGGGGCGCAGTTATATTCCGCCCAAATGGGCTTTTGGCAACGCCCAGAGCCGCTGGAGCTACATGAACGAGGACGAGGTCCGCGAGGTGGTGGCAAATTACCGTGCCAATCATATGCCGCTGGACGCTGTGGTTCTGGATATTGATTACATGGAGCGTTACAAGGACTTTACGGTGGATGCGCAGCGCTTCCCGCGTTTTGCAGACTTTGCCGCCGAGATGAAAGCGCAGGGCATCCATCTTGTCCCTATCATCGATGCAGGAGTCAAGGTCGAAGAGGGATATGATGTGTACGAGGAAGGCGTGAAAAACGGCTATTTCTGTACGAATCAGGATGGCACTCCCTTTGTAGCCGGTGTGTGGCCGGGACGGGTACACTTCCCCGATATGCTCAACCCGGAAGCCCGTGCTTGGTTTGGCAGTCAATATAAAGTTCTGCTGGATCAGGGGATCGAGGGCTTCTGGAATGATATGAACGAGCCTGCTATCTTCTACGCAGAGGAAAGACTGAAAAAAACCTTTGCTCAAATTGAGAAATACAACAAGCAAAACCTGGATATTTCCAGCTTTGGTGCTTTTACCGGCATGGTGGCAGAGCTTTCCAACAACGAAAACGATTATAAGATGTTCTACCACAACACCAAACAGGGGCGTATGCGGCACGACAAGGTACATAATCTTTTTGGTTATAACATGACCCGTGCGGCAGGCGAGGCTTTTGAGCGGCTGAAGCCGGACAAGCGCATTTTGATGTACTCCCGTTCTGCCTGCATCGGGATGCACCGGTATGGCGGCATCTGGACCGGCGATAACCATTCTTGGTGGAGCCACATTCTGCTTGCGCTGCGCATGATGCCCTCCCTGAATATGTGCGGCTTCCTGTACGAAGGCCCCGACATTGGCGGCTTTGGCAGCAATACCACGGAGGATCTGGTGCTGCGCTGGTACGGCATGGGCATCTTCTCTCCGCTGCTGCGGAACCACTCTGCCAAGGACACCCGCCGGCAGGAACCCTACCGCTTTAAGAACAAGGCCGCCTTTGCCGGTATTTTACAGCTGCGCTACCTGCTGCTGCCCTACATTTACAGCGAGTACATGAAGGCTGCTCTGCACGACGGCATGTACTGTATGCCGTTGGCGTTCGCCTTCCCGGAGGACGACTTTGCCCGCCGGGTAGAGGATGAGGTGATGATCGGTGAAAGCCTGTTGATCGCCCCGGTATATGAGCAAAATGCCCGAGGTCGGTACGTTTATCTGCCGGAGGAGATGCTGCAGGTGCGGGTAAAGTGCAGCGAAAGCAACCGCATCGAAACCAGCGTGCTGCCGGCAGGCCATCATTACATTCCGGTGGAGCTGGATGAAGTGGTGTTCTTTATGCGCAAGGGACACCTTCTGCCCCTTGCCAAGGACGGCAAAAAGATCCAGAGCGTTGCCGATGTGGATTTTGCAGATCTGCGTCTGCTTGCCTATGCTCCCGATGGTGCATCCTATGAATACTATACCGATGACGGCGAGACGAAGGATTATGATAAGCCGGAACATTTTGTGCATATCACGCTGGATGCGGATGGAAACGCAAAGAGCGATCGTGCTACGGTCAAAGTAGAAGGATAATCGTCCGTCATTACGCAGTTCCTACAGAGTGACAGCGTTTCAGCTTGAAATGCTGCCACTCTTTTTTGTTGTCTGAATCACAGATAAAATGTATGTGCTATCTGGGCCAAAAGTCCAGAGCGGCGAGATCGACGCCAGCCGTGCGACGGTGATCGAAGATACCGGCATTGGCTGGAGCGCAAACCATATCTGGGCAAGCAGGAACATCACGTCTCCAGAATTTTGTACTGAAAAAAAGGGCTGCTGCACAGGGAACAGACCTTGTGCAGCAGCCCCTTATGGTATGTAGTAACTCAGTCTTTCTTCTCGGCGGTGCGGGCAAAGAAGTTGGCGAGGACGGCACCGGAAATGTTATGCCACACAGAGAACACAGCGCCGGGGATGGTTGCCAGCGGATACTGTGCAAAGTGGGCGGCAGCCAGAGAGGTGGCCAGACCGGAGTTCTGCATTCCGACCTCGATGGAAATTGCACGGCACTTGGTGGAATCCAGCTTCAGCAGCTTACCCACGCCAAAGCCGGTGAGGTAGCCCAGCAGGTTGTGCAGGATGACCACGGCAAGGATCAGCAGGCCACTGGTCATGATCTTGGCGGAGTTTGCGGACACAACAGCGCAGATGATGAGCACGATGGCGGTGGTGGAGACCAGCGGCAGCACACGGACGGCGTTCTGGGTGAAGGCGTGGAAGAAGTGGTTGACCACAAAGCCCAGTGCGATGGGCACCAGCACCACCTTGACGATGGACAGGAACATATTTACAGGGTTCACATTCACGCGCTGGCCGGCATACAGCAGGGTGAGCAGCGGGGTGAGGAAGGGTGCCAGCACGGTGGAAACTGCGGTCATGCCAACGGACAGTGCAACGTCGCCCTTGGACAGATAGGTCATCACGTTAGAGGAGGTGCCGCCGGGGCAGGTACCCACAAGGATGACGCCGATAGCTAGCTCGGTGGGCAGGTGGAACAGCTGGGTCAGCGCCCATGCCAAAAAGGGCATCAGGGTGAACTGCGCAATGCAGCCGATGATCACGTCTTTCGGGCGGCTGAACACTACCTTGAAGTCCTCCGGCTTCAGGGTGAGACCCATGCCGAACATGACGATGCCCAGCAGGGTGTTGACCCATGCGGTCTTTACCACACTGAAGGTGCCGGGGAACAGCAGAGCCAGTGCCGCTACCACAATGACGATGGCGGCCATGTACTTGCCCACAAAGTCGCTTACTTTTTCCAATGTTTTCATGATAATACTCCTTTTCTGAACACTTATTTTTGCGGATGCAAAGGCAATGAAACATCCGGAAAATGGCTTTCCCGCAAACAAAAACGCCTTTGTCCCCTACGGTTCGTAAGAGACAAAGGCGTATAAACTCCTCTGCGGTACCACTCTTATTGCCGGTGCAAAGCCCGGCCCCTCAGTGCGCATCCAACAATGCGCGGCCCGTGATAACGGGGGCCTGCCGTTCCCGCTTACTGGGGCGCATACACCGCCCATTCAGCCGGAAAGCTCGGAGAGGATCTTCCCACGGACGCCCTGCACTGCCTTGCACCATCCGGCAGCTCTCTGCAGCATTCTTTCCGGGTACTCTTTCTCGTCATAGCCGAATATTTCACTGCCACGGAGTATACTCTTCTGCCGGGTCGAAGTCAAGAAAAACGACCCTTCTAGTTTTTCATCCGGCTCACGCCAAGAGTGAAGCTGGTTCATGCAATGGCTGCTTTGTCGTTCCCTGCGGGTATTCGCCCTTACCGTGCCGGTGACACGGGCTATGCCCAGTACATGACGACTTTCAACCGCAACTTCGGCGGTTCGTCCGGCGGTGGCGGTGGTGGAGACGGCAGCGGCAGCGGCTGCCTCATCGCCATTGCGGTGGTGGTCGTGCTGGTGCTTATTGCCATGGGAAGCTGAGAGTATCCCTCTAGCACAAGGCAGCCTTGCGTGACTCGGTCACAGAAAACCTAACTAGGAAATGTTATCATATAGCCATAGAAAACACCAACAACATTCCGATGGAGGATTTGAATATGAAGGCAAAGTTTTATATCTGTGAGCACTGTGGCAATCTGGTCACCACCATCCACAACGCAGGGGTTCCGCTGGTCTGCTGCGGCGAAAAGATGAAGGAGCTGCTCCCCAACACGGTGGAAGCCAGCGGCGAAAAGCATCTGCCGGTGGCAGAGCACTCCGGCAGCACCCTCACGGTTACGGTGGGTGCGGTGGAGCACCCCATGGTGGATGTGCACCACATCCAGTGGCTCTTTGTGGAGACGGAAAACGGCGGACAGTTCCGCTATCTTACCCCCGGGCAGGCACCCAAGGCGGTGTTTGAGCTGGGCGCCGAAAAGCCGGTGGCGGTCTATGCCTACTGCAACCTGCATGGTCTGTGGATGACGAAGCTTTAAGAAATGAACGGGCTCCTGCCAGTGGTTGAACGCTTGCAGGAGCCTGTTTTTTGCGTGCAGCCAATGGTTCTGGCACAGGCGTATCAGACAAAAATGAAAATGGGGTAAACATTGAAATACAGAGAGATCGTGGACGGCATTTTTCTTGACCGCCCCAACCGTTTTATTGCCCATGTAGATGTGAACGGCACAGTGGAAACCGTCCATGTCAAAAACACCGGGCGGTGCAGGGAACTGCTGCTGCCCGGTGCGGCGGTGCGTCTGGAAGTGTCAGACAACCCGAAACGCAAGACAAAATACGACCTTGTGGCGGTACGCAAGCAGGAACTTGGCTGGGTCAACATGGACAGTCAGGCACCCAACAAGGTGGTAGGAGAATGGCTCTCAAAGCAGGAGTTTGACCTTGTCAGGCCGGAGTTTGCATACGGAAAATTTTCAAGCTGAAGAACAGGCCGGGACTTGAAAAAGGAGTCTCGGCCTGTTTGCGTGTCCGGCGCAAAGGAAAGGACAGAACCATGCGATTTGATGCGAAAGAATTTGGCGGTCGTATCTCTATTATAATGGATGAGAATGTTTGGAACAAGATGAAAGATACCGGTGCATAGAATCTGTCCCCGGAGAGTTGGAACAAGCCCTCCGGGGGCATTTTTGTTTTTCACTATCTTTTCCGCAGGGGAAAACCATGGTATACTGGACGCAACGAATCCAAAGTAATAAACTGGGAGGTACCGTTATGAAGTGGGGAATTTTAGCGACCGGCACCATTGCCAAAAAGTTTGCATCTACGGTGGAACAGATGGGCGCAGAGGGGGAGCAGCTTGTTGCCGTGGGCTCACGGCATTTGGAAAGCGCACAGGCGTTTGCGCGGCAGTACGGCATCCCCCGCTGCTATGACTCCTACGAAGCCCTTGCCGCCGACCCGGAGGTGGAGGCCATCTATATCGCCACCCCCAACACCCTGCACTACGAAAACTGCAAGCTCTGCTTGGAGCAGGGCAAGCACGTTCTGTGCGAAAAGCCCTTTACCATCAGCCCGGAGCAGGCGCAGGAGCTGTACCGTCTGGCAGAGGAAAAGCACCTCTTTCTCATGGAGGCGTTCTGGATCTGGCTGCTGCCGCTGTACGACCGTCTGCGCGAGATCCTTGCGGCGGGCACCATCGGGGAACTGAAACAGATCACCTGTCAGTACGGCTTTGTGGCCTCCGGTGCCCGGAAGGACCGCAAGTTTGATTCCGGTCTGGGCGGCGGTGCGCTGCTGGATATCGGCATCTACAATCTGGGTTTTCTGCGCATCCTCACCAGACAGGACCCGGAGAAGGTGGAGACCAAAGAGGTGCACATCAACGAGTACGGCACCGACGATTACAGCCGCCTTGCGCTGACCTACCCCGGCGGCTGCAAGGCGGAGTCGGTCCAGACCATCGGGCAGGAGCTGGAGCGCAATGCCCGTATCGTTGGTACCAAGGGCAGTATTTTCCTGCCGGATTTCCAGCACGCCGAGACCATGACGCTGGAAGTGGAGGGCAAAGAGCCGGAGGTCATCCGCTGCCCGGTGGACATCAACGGCTTTGAGTATGAGATCCGGGAAGCAAGCCGCTGCGTGAAGCTGGGGCGTACCGGCAGCGACCGCTACACCCCGCAGGACAGCCTTGCCCTGACCCGCCTGATGTACGACACCCGCATGAACTGGGGCATGAAGTTTGCGGGCGAGATGTAAGCGCACACCCTGCCGCAAAGGGCTTTTTTTGCGTGCGGAGACTATGGCATACGGAGAGCGACAACTCGGAATTTGTTAAATTGGAAAATTAGAATTTAGAGGAGGCAATGCAATGGATATTTCCTATAATTGTGAAAATCAAAAATTTAATTATAGAGCATGTGCCATGATAATCGCGGAAAATAAAATTTTAGCGATGCACGATGAACGTTCACCCTATTTTTATCTTCCGGGTGGAAGAGTTAAGATGGGTGAAACTGCTGAGCAAGCAGTGGTTCGGGAAGTTCAGGAAGAACTTGGTGTAACTCCAAAGATTACACGTCCATTATGGCTCAATCAGGCTTTTTTTACCGAAGATGTGGATAATCTACATTATCATGAACTGTGTATTTATTTTCTGGTGGATATTTCAGAGACAACTCTACTGGAAAGAGGAAACGTCTTTACTCTGACAGAAGGAAAGCATATCCATACTTTTGAATGGCTGGAGTTTGATAGATTGAAAGATGAATATTTTTATCCGCTTTTCCTGAAAAAAGCGATTTACGATCTTCCCGATGAATTCACCCTTCGCACGGAATTAGAGTAACAAATTCCGGTTTGTCGAGCAGACAGGCATCTGAATAACACAAAATGAGGGAGCAGCCATGGTACTTTATTTTACGGGAACCGGCAACAGCCGGTATCTGGCACGGCGCATTGCCGAAAGGTTGGAGATGCCGCTTTACGACCTGAACGCCTGCATCAAGGCAGGGGATACCGCCCCGGTGCAGACTGGGCGTGACGTGGTGCTGGTGACGCCTACCTACGCATGGCGTATCCCCCGGGTGGTGTCGGAGTGGCTGGGCAAGACCGAGCTGACCGGGGCAGAGCGCATCTGGTTTGTGATGGACTGCGGCAGCGAAGTTGGCAATGCGGCAGGCTATAACCGGCAGCTTGCGGCGCAAAAGCAGCTGCAGTATATGGGCACAGCCCAGATCATCATGCCAGAAAACTACATTGCCATGTTCAATGCACCCCGGAAGGAGCAGGCACGGAGCATCGTGGAGCAGGCAGAGCCTGCGCTTCAGAAGGTACTGACCCAGCTCAGAGCCGGGCAGGAATTTCCCCCGCCAAGAGACAACCTCTATGACCGCTTCATGAGCGGCCCGGTAAACCCGGTGTTCTATCGCTTTTTTGTAAAAGCGGAGGCCTTCCGGGCAACGGATGCCTGTATCGGCTGCGGCAGGTGCGTGGAACTGTGCCCGTTGAACAATATCCATCTGGAAAACGGCAAACCGGTCTGGGGCAAAAACTGCACCCACTGCATGGCCTGCATCTGCCACTGCCCTAAAGAAGCCATCGAGTACGGCGAAAAGAGCAGGGGGAAGCCCCGGTATCACTTTGAGGCGCTGAAAGAGAAGCGGGACGTATGAAGGAAAAACGATGATGGTAAAAAGCAGATGAAGTATTTATACTTACATGGATTAGGACAAAAACCAGACAGCTGGGACAGAGTAATAAAAGAAACGAAGGTCTCGGGTAGCAGCGTCAGCTTGAGTCTGGCAGAGATGCTGGAAGGAAAAGCGGCCACCTATAGGGAGCTGTATACTGCATTCTCAGAAGAGTGCGACAAGGAAAATGACGAAATCGTCTTGTGCGGGCTTTCCTTGGGTGCTGTTCTGGCACTTAATTATGCAATAGACCATCCGGATAAAGTAAAGGCGCTTGTGTTAATTGCAGCACAATACAAAATGCCTGAAAAATTATTGAAATTCCAGAATATGCTGTTCCGCTTTATGCCAAATGCAACATTCAAGCAATTTGGATTCAAAAAAGCAGATGTGATCAGTTTGTGCGGCACAATGGCAGAATTGGATTTCAGAGATTCGTTATGTAAGGTGTCTTGTCCCGTATTGATCGTTTGTGGCGAAAAGGACAACGCAAATAAAAAATCCTCAAAGGAACTTGCCAGTTATTTGAGCGATTCCCACTTCCATGAACTTCTGAAAGCAGGTCATGAAGCAAACATAGAAGCTCCGGAGGGATTAGCGGCAGTGTTACAGAGATTTTATGACAATGTCGAATAAACTACGATTCATCAAAGAAAGAGGACTGTAAAATGAACATCGAAGAACGGGCGGCACAGGCTGCCGCATGGAAAGCTACTGGACAGTGCAACTGTGCACAGGCGGTGCTGAAGACATTTGAGGACAAGCTGCCGGTGGATGCCGACACCCTGATGAAGCTGGGCGCAGGCTATGCCGCCGGCATGGGCTGCATGGAGAGCACCTGCGGCGCACTGATCGGCGCTGTGATGGTGGCGGGCATCGTCACCGACGGCAAGGGCACACCCCGCATTTCCAAGGAACTGCTGCAAAACTTTCAGGAAAAGTGCGGTGCTACCATCTGCAAAGATCTGAAGGGGATAGAGAACGGCGCACCGCTGTGCCCGTGCCCGGAGTGCGTCCGCAACGCTGTTCTGGCACTGGGCGAGGTGCTGGGAGAGTAAGATGAAGAAGATCTTGTTTGTTTGCCACGGCATTATGTGATACATACTGTGGGACCGATATGGAATGGTGGAAGGAATAGAGAAGGGGCAGTTTGATTTAGTGGAATGGGTGCTATTTGATTCTCATACAGAATCGGTGTATGAAGCAGAAGTTACGCTCTATTATAATATACGAATTTAGTTTATTTGAATCAAAGCAAAAAGCTCAAAAAGGAGAGATTATTCATGGTTTTATTGGTTGTAGATGCACAGAATGGTATTGTGGATGAACGCTTATATGAGTTCAGAAAGTTTGTTGGTAATATCAAAAAGCTGATTGGAGCAGCTCGAGAACAAGGCATAGAAGTTATTTATGTACAGCATGATGATGGACCTGATACCGGATTCTCTATCGGGGATGATGAGTTTGAGGTTTATTCCGAGTTTCAACCGATGCCTGATGAAAAACGGTTTATCAAGTCCGTATGCAGTGCGTTCAAAAAAGAGAGCGGTCTGCTTGAGTATCTGACTGCAAAGGAAGAAAAAGACGTGATGATTTGTGGCATTATGACTGATTTCTGTATCAATGCCACGGTAGAGGCTGGTTTTGAGCATGGCTTACACATGATTGTTCCTGCCGATGCAAATTCTACGCAGGACAATGAGTACATGACTAGGGAACAGGCTTACCATTACTATAATGAATTTCTCTGGCCTGAACGATATGCAGACTGCGTACCAATGGACAGGGCATTGGAATTACTCAAAAAATGATATAGCGTAAACGGTCTTTGCTGAATACCTTTCGCCCCGGCGATGTGGCAGACCCGTGGTACACCGGGGATTTTGAAGCCACATGGCAGGATATGCTGGAGGGCTGCACCGCTCTGCTGGAAGAGCTGCGATAAAAGGGAAGAGCATGACGGAATGTTATTGCGAGGGCGAACGGTTTGCTGACCTGTCGTTTGCCGGGGAAGTCTTTGATAGCATAAACCTATTGACATTGTAAGAAAATGGGTTTATACTATCCCCAACACAAGGAAGGGAGCGCAGACAGATGAAACATACAGCAGATGCCTGGCACAGGCTGCCCGGGCGAATGCGCTGCTCCCAGACAAATTCCCGGCAGACAGACTGAGAAAAAACAGGAAGATGCCGTTGTCTGGGAGAAGTGCCCGAACACACATCGTCACAATAAAAGGAGAAACGACAATGGCTGATTATAAACTGTGGAACGCACTGAAGGATGCTAAAAAATATCGCTGGGTGGAGCTTTCTCACTCGCTGAACAACGAAAGCCCCTACTGGTCCGGCATCCCGGAAGGCTCTGTGGAGCTGGCAAAGACCGTGTGGGACTGGGGCAAGCCGGAACTGGAATGCCTGATCCAGACCTTCAAATTCCCCGGACAGTTCGGTACCCATATCGACTTCCCGGGGCACTTCATCAAGGGCAAAGCATTGTCCGAAAAGTACGATGTGAACGACCTGATTTTCCCGCTGGTGGTCATCGATATTTCCCAGCAGGCCAAGAAAGACCCCCGCTACGCTGTGACGGTGGAGGACATCAAGGCCTATGAGGCAAAGTACGGTCCTATCCCGGATGGTGCGCTGGTGGCTCTGCGCAGCGACTGGTATAAGAAGTGGCCGGATATGGATGCGCTGTCCGGCATCGACGCAGAGGGCAAAGAAAATGCCCCCGGCTGGTCGCTGGAAGCATTGGAGTATATCTACAAGGTGCGCAACGCCGCCGCCAACGGCCACGAAACGCTGGATACCGATTCCTCTGCGGTGGCGGAGGAAAAGGGCGACCTTGCCTGCGAGCGCTATGTTCTGGACAACGACAAGCTGCAGGTGGAGGTGCTTGCAAATCTGGATAAAGTTCAGCCTGCCGGTGCAGTGGTCATCGTTTCTTATCCCCGCATTGAAGGTGCAACTGGTCTGCCCGCACGGGTCTGGGCCATTACCGAATAAGAGCGGAGAAGTGGAAAAATATCCTTGCGGCGGGCAACGGCCACACCGCCGTCAAGCTGACCTTACAGGAGCTGGAAGCAGCCGCCGGAGCCGAGGGCTGGGTGGATGTCTGCAAGGAACCGGAAGGCGAATAAAAAGGGTCCATCCCGCAGTATTGCTGTTGGATAGATCCTTTTGTGATTCGCAGAGTAATGCCGGCAATATTGATTCCGTATTGCAGACGTAAAAACTGTTGACCCTGCGATTGGGCTCCATCTGCAATAAAAAAGGGCAAAGCCGCCTGCATTCAGGAGACCTTGCCCTTTTGTGTTATATTTTACAATAAATTAGGCAGTTTCCCGTTATTCACAGCGCCACATTGACCGGCAGGACATACACGCCGTCGGCGGCGTAGAAGGTGATCTGAGTAATCGTCTTGCCGATGATAGATGCAAAGTAAGGATCATCGGCATTGAAGCCCAGCTTGGTACCATGCCAGATGTTGGCCACATGTTGCAGGCCGTACTCACTGCCATCGGCGGTGGTCAGAACTACGCCGTAGACCTTGTTGGTCTTGTAGTCCAGATCAAAACCGGAGATTTTCATCTCGTAGGTGGCGCGGTGACCGTTGGTATTCAGCTTCACAGTGGCGCCCTCTACGGTGGTCTCGGTGGCGTGGACCTTGCCAAACTCCCACTTGCCGCGCAGCAGGTTATACCATGCGGTGATGTAGTAGGCAGGGGTCTCGCTGAGCTTGTAGTAAGCGTAGCTCTCGTTCTCAAACAAGGCATCTGCGCCGGTGTAGGTGGTGGTGGATTCCTTGTCCTTCAGGGTAACGGTAATGTCGTAGCTGTCGGCATCGGTGACCTGCTTTGCATTCTTCAGCGCCCACGGGGTCAGCACCTTGACCGGGAAGGAAACGCCGGTGATGTCGGAGCCGTCCGCGTTGACGTGGTAGGAACCGGCGGCAGGGTTGCCCGCACGGGGCTTGTTCTTGGTGGCGCTGGTCACAGCGTCGATCTCAGATGCGTTGTCCACACCGGCAGCCTTGTAGAAGTCGGCGTAGGGGATGTTCATCTGGACATAGCTGGAGGTCAGACAGTTTTCCTGTTCCACCTCTTCCGCAGCGAAGGCCGGGACTGCCACAGCGCATACCAGCATAGCGGCCGCAAGTGCACCTGCAAATACTTTTTTCAATCTCATGATAACACACCTCTATCTCAGTTTTGGAAAAACAGTTAGCTTTGCCTAACAATCGATGCAAAAAAATGCAGGGGAAAACCCCCTCAGATGGTTAGGCAAAACAAATTCACAAAGTAAAAATAGCACTCCCACCGGGTGTTGTCAAGTAGAAACCGGCAAGTTTGCAGAGGTGAATTTTTCGATGCAGGAAACGATCTGCATCCTCTATACCGCAAAGCCCTTGACCTTTTTGCCGGAGCGCAGTATACTGCTTGTGCGGTTAGCTATATTTAACCACAAGGAGGTACTACATGATACAAGACGCATTCTGGGGGATTTTGATCCCCTTTCTGGGCACAAGCCTTGGGGCGGGCTGTGTGTTCTTTTTGAAAAACTCTCTGCGTGACGGCATCCAGCGCGCCCTCACCGGCTTTGCCGCCGGGGTCATGGTGGCGGCATCGGTATGGAGCTTGCTGATCCCGGCTATGGAGCAGGCCGCAGATCTGGGCAGGCTGGCGTTTTTCCCGGCGGCAGCAGGCTTTTGGCTGGGCATCCTGTTTTTGCTGCTGCTGGACCATCTCATCCCCCATCTGCACCAGAACAGTTTGCAGGCCGAAGGGCCAAAAAGCCAGCTCCAGCGCACCACCATGATGGTTCTGGCGGTGACGCTGCACAACATCCCGGAGGGTATGGCAGTGGGCGTGGTCTACGCCGGATACCTTGCCGGAACGGCTCAGATCACTGCCGCCGGGGCGCTGGCACTTTCCCTTGGCATTGCCATCCAGAACTTCCCGGAGGGTGCCATCATCTCCATGCCACTGCGGGCGGAGGGAATGAAAAAAGGCCGGGCGTTCTGGGGCGGCGTGCTGTCCGGCATCGTAGAGCCCATCGGGGCAGTGCTGACGATTCTGGCGGCAGGCATCGTGGTGCCCGCGTTGCCCTATCTGCTCAGCTTTGCCGCCGGAGCCATGCTGTATGTGGTGGTGGAGGAACTGATCCCGGAAATGTCGCAGGGGCAGCACTCCAACGTCGGCACGGTGTTTTTTGCGGTGGGCTTCAGCGTGATGATGGTGCTGGATGTGGCACTGGGGTGACGGTTGGGGGTTCCCGAAAGCGAAATTTTTTTCGGAACCTCCGAAAATGCCTGAACTCCTTGACAGAGGCAACAGCAGGGCGTATTATTTTGGCAGAAGGACCGCTGAGAAGCGGCTTTTTATAGAATGAAAAGTTAGCATTATCTAACTTATGGCACGAGGAATTGCTGGCCTGTCACCCGGAGCAGTGGGCGCATCTGGTAAAAAGTATTGCATTGTGAACGGTAAACAGAAAGAGGGTGGCGTTATGTCCTTTTTTGAAAACACCCGAAAGCCCGTAGGCCTTGGCGGGAAGATCATGGTCGCCATGATGAACTTTGGACACAGCGCAATGGCAGAATGGGGGCTGCGTTTTTTACAGCCTGCCCCGGATGCCATGGTGCTGGACTGCGGCTGCGGCGGTGGAGCGAACATTAAAACGCTGTTGAAACTGTGCCCCAACGGCAAGGTGCAGGGCATCGACTACTCAGCCGTCAGCGTGGAAAAAGCGCGAAAGGTCAATGCCAGAGCCATTGCGGCAGGACGGTGTACCGTGCAACAGGCAAGTGTGGCAGAGCTTCCGTTTGAAGCGGAGCAGTTTGATGTGGTGACCGCCTTTGAAACGGTCTATTTCTGGCCGGAACTTGCGCAGAATTTCAGAGAGGTCTATCGGGTGCTGAAGCCCGGCGGAATCTTTTTCATCTGTAACGAAGCAAACGGCGAAACGACAAAAGACGACAAATGGACGCAAATCATTGATGGCATGGCCATCTATACGGATACTGCGCTGAAAGCGTATCTGGAACAAGCAGGATTTTGTCAGATCCAAAGCCACAAAAATAAAAAGGGCTGGCTGTGCGTTACGGCGCAAAAGCGGTGAAATAGTGTAAGGAGGACGGAGCATGGAACGAAAAGAAGCAATCCGTAGTGCCTATCGGCTGACAAGCGGCAACAATTTTTATGATGGTATGATCACCTGCTCCACCCTGAGCGGAAAAGCGGTGTGCCGCTTGGTGTGGGACATGAACAAGGCGGAAAATGATGCCTATCTGGAAAAGGCACTGTCCGGCATCCCGGAGCATTTTTCCGGCAAGCTGCTGGAGGTGCCGGTGGGCACCGGCATTCTGACCATGCCGCTTTACAGGACGCTGCCAAAAGCGGACATCACCTGTCTGGATTACTCGGCAGATATGATGGGACAGGCGCAGGAAAAGGCAGACCGCCTGCACCTGAAGAATGTGAACTTTCAGCAGGGGGATGTGGGTTCGCTGCCCTTTGCGGACGGTGCATTTGACATCGTTTTGTCGCTGAACGGCTTTCATGCATTCCCGGATAAGGAGGCGGCTTACCGGGAAGTCTTTCGGGTGCTGAAGCCCGGCGGTACCTTCTGCGGCTGCTTTTATGTGAGGGGTGAGCACAAGCGGACGGATTGGTTCGTCCGGCACGTTTATGAAAAGGCGGGGTTCTTCACGCCGCCCTATGAGACGGCCTTCAGCTTGAAAAACCGGCTGGAGAAAATGTATGCTGCCGTAACACTTGGAACGGTGAAGAGTATGGCGTGTTTTGTCTGCCGGAAAGCGGAATAGGAAGGTGCTTATGAAATACAAAATCGAGAAAAACACCGTGCAGGAGACGCTGATCCTCCCGCTGTATTCCCGGAAGCTGTGTGCCGAACTGTACCCAAACCTTTATCGGGACGAAACAGCGGTTCGGCTGCTCGACCAGATCGACTACGACTTTTCAGAGGCAGAGAAAAACTCCCGCAGCCTGATGCAGCGTTTCGGTGCGCTGGAGGTCGCCATGCGGCAGAATGACCTTGCCTTTGAGGTGCGGGCGTACCTGAAAAACCACCCCTGTGCGGCAGTGGTCAATCTGGGCTGCGGGCTGGATAACACCGGCAGAGCCTGCGACAATGGCAGATGCAAGATATACAATCTGGACTTCTCGGATGTGATTGCCTTGCGTCAGCAGCTGCTGCCTGCCGGGGAGCGGGAGCAAAACATCCCCTGCAACCTGAAAGATCCCGCATGGTTTGACCGTATCGATGCCTCCGGCGGGGCGGTGTTTTTTGCCTCCGGGGTGTTCTATTACTTCCTGACCCAGCAGGTCAAGGCGCTGGTGCAGGGGATGGCAGATGCTTTCCCCGGCGGAGTGCTGGTCTTTGATGCTGCCAACCGTACGGCGGTAAAGATGATCGCCAAAACGTGGCTCAGGACGGCGAAAATCAAGGATGTGGGAGCATATTTCGCAGTTTCGGATGCTGAAAGGGAGCTTTCCCCATGGGACAGCCGTTTGCAAGTGTCCAGCCGGGGCTATATGCTGGGGTACAACGATTTGAAAGATCCTTCCGTCAGCGGCTTTTTCCGATTTCTCGCCAAGGCCGGGGACAACGGGATGAAAATGCAGATCGTGAAGATCGGATTTGGAGACAGATAATGAAATATGCCGGAATGCCCTTTGGAATGTGGGTGCTGATGAAGAAGCTGGGGCTGTACGACCTGACCCCCGCCCTGTGCCGTCTGGACTACACCATGAGCGAAGCGGGCGGCGTGACCGACTTTGTGCGGCAGTACACCCTTGCCTCCGGCGGACCCTACTGCGACTGCGGGTACAAAAAGAAAATAAATTAGGAGGAGTGTGCGATGCCTGTCAAGTCGATAACAGAGGAAGAAATTTACGGTATCGGCCACGCTCAGCGGAGCAAGAACCACACACCCAGCAGGATTGCAAGGAAAATCAGGTTGGACAGGGTGAACAGCCCAAAATACTGCTTCTTCCCCTGTGGCAGCTCCCGTGCAATCTGCCGGTAGGAAATAAGACTGGCCATGGATGCGATCAAAGTGCCAAGACCTCCCAGATTGGTACCGATAATAAGGGCTTGTGTCTCTGCCGTGAACCCGGACAGCAGCAGGGCGGCGGGAACATTACTGGTGACCTGCGAAGCAAGAACCGCCACCAGAACTTCCCGGCCGGTCAGAAACTCCTGCAGCCAGCCGGAAAAGGCCGGAATGCGCCCCAGATTGCCAATGAAGATGAAAAAAGCCACAAAGGTCAAAAGCAGGGAATAGTCCACTGCCCGTAAGGTGTGCGGGTCTGCAAAAATGGCGCAGACGAGTACAGCGGCAAAGGCAATGCCATAGGGCAGCACCCGGATTACGGACAGCAGGCAAACGGCAAACAGAACCAGATACAGCAGGATGATCTTCTGATCCCCCTGAGATGCAGAGGAAGAAACAAGCTCGTCCACGGAGAGGGCGGCAGAGGCTTTCCGGCAGACCAGCGCTGCCCAAGCCAGCAGCAGGAGCAGAGAGACCAAGGTGTAGGGCAGCATAAGAAGCACAAATCCCCCGATGCTCATGCCACTTTTTCCGTAAAGATAGAGGTTCTGCGGGTTGCCGATGGGGGTCAGCATACTGCCAAGGTTTGCCGCAATGGTCTGCATACAGACCACCGGAACCAGAAGGGAGCGGCGGACATCCGCTCCCAGACGGCTCAGGACCACGAACGTAAAGGGAACGAAGGTCAGCAGGGAAACATCGTTGGTGATGAGCATGCTTCCGAAAAAGCACAGCCCGACCAGTACCAGCGCCAGCTGAAAGGTGCTGTGGGTACGGGACAGCAATGCCCGGCCCAGTCCATCAAAAAAGCCCTGCCGCCGCAGCCCGGCCATGACCGTCATCAGGGAAAACAAAATCGCCAGCGTGCGCAGGTCGATGTAGCCGAGATACTGCACATCCGGCGGAACAAAGAAGGCGGAGACGACGGCCAGCACAGCGGCTGCGGTGAGGACTGTTTCCTGCTGAATGAATTGTTTGAGTTTCATAGAGACACATCCTTGTAGTTGTAAAGGCTGCCCTGCTACGGTGCCGGGCGGCCTTTTTCCGTATTTCAGAGCAGCAGCTCAAACGACCCGATCATCAGCGGCATGGTCAGGATGGAAAGCAGCGTGCTCAGGACATAGATCGCGCTGGAATGAGAAGCATCCCGGTCATAGAGCTGTGCCATGGAGGTGACCGTTGCACAGGCGGGGGTAATGGCAGAAAGGTAGACCGTCATCAGGATGGACTTGCCGTCCGGGATCCAAAGGGATGCGTGAACTGCCCAAAGCAGCAGAACGATGACCAGCGGAACTCCCAGCAGACGCAGGAACACCGGCAGATAGTTGCGCGGGGTGCAGAAAACCTTTTTAAGGGGCACTTCCGCAATGGCCATGCCTGCCAGCAGCATTCCCATGGGGCCGATCATATTGCCGACACTGCTCAGTGTGCTGGTGATCGGGGCGGGCAGCGAGATGTGCAGCAGGTACAGCAGAGCACCGGCTGCAATGGCGATCAGGTTGACATTGGTAAGGAGCTTGCGCCATTCCAGCCGGGCAGACCCCTGCAGACAGGCGCTGGCATGGGTCCAGAGCAGTACCAGCTGTACAATGACAAAGGCGCAGGAGTAGACAACATATTCCTCCCCCAGCAGGGCCTGCACGATGGGAATGACCAGCGCGGCGGCATTGCTGTAAATGATATTGACCTGCTCCACGGCGTCCAGCTTGAGGGACTTGCGGAACAGCGCATTCAGAAGCAGAAATACAACGTGCATTCCAACGGCGATGCCCATGGAATAAAGCAGTCCAGTGCGGATCTCCGGTGTATCCTTGATCTGAAAGGCGTTCAGAACGACACAGGGCATGACCAGATAGACAAAGACCACAGACAACAGCACCTTGCTGTCCGATGCCTTCAACAGGCCGGTTTTCACAACGGCATATCCCATCAGCAGAATCAGAAATAGCTGCGCGATCTGCTGCATCAATAAAAGGCTGATTTGCATTTAGATCTCCTCTTTTGCAATTCATTTTTGCAGCACCATCCTACTCCATTGGCGGGACATCGTCAAGAGAAAACAGAGAAAAAACGTGTTTCAGAAGGCTGGCATAGAGCATTTTTATGCTCAAAGCAAAAACCTATTGACATAATATGTAAATGGGCATATTTTGTGGATAAAACATTCACCAACGGGAAAGGAAGGGGTTACAATGCCCAGAATCAGCGAGATCGACCCGGCGCATGCGCCGGAAGCTATCCAGAAAATCATTGCGGACCATGTGTCGGACGGTCATGCCCTGACCGCAGAAAAGCGCACGCTGCGTACTCACCCTTGGCAGGAGCCGGAACGGGAAGCAACGCTGGAGGAAATTGCAGCATACTGCCGCCGTACCGGAGCCTACTTCAACAATCAGGCGGCGAATCCGGCCAACCCTGAAGCACATTACCGCCCCACCGGGCCGGAGATCTGGCAGGACACGGAAGAAAATGTGGATGTTCTGGTCTGCATGGCAGGCACCGGCGGCACCGGCTTTGGCACGGCTCGCTATCTGCGAGAGCAGAATCCGGCACTTAAAGTCGTGCTGGTACAGCCCCATCCGGATTCCCGTCTTACGGCAGAGCATCCGGACGTTCCGATTATCGACGGGGTTCTGCCCGTGTATGGTGTGCCTGAAAGCGAACTGTCTGACTATCTGCGGCCGGAAGGTTTATTTTTGTTTATCCATCATAATATTCGCTAAAGGCAAAGGGAGTTCTGCCCGGACATTTGTCCGCGGCAGAACTCCCTTTTTGATTCGCAGAGTAAACCACAAGCGATGCTTGTGCATTATAGCAATTCAACTTTTTAATGCAACAGCAACAGCGTTGAATTGCATATCGCAAATATGCTGTTTAAATGTTGCACTAATTTCTTGACTTGCGATAAAAACACAAACTGCTATAAACTACTTCATTGTCCTTCTTTTTCGCTGTTTACGATAGCCTGCACCTTGGTGGGCAGACCATAGATGCTGATGAAACCGGTGGCATCGCTCTGCTTGTAGTCGCCGCCGGCGGCAAAGGTGGCGATGTCCTCCCGGTAGAGGGAGTAGGGCGACCAGACCCCTGCATTGATGAGGTTGCCCTTGTACAGTTCCAGACGCACCTTGCCGGTGACATGCTCCTGGGTGGAGGTGACAAAGGCACTCAGAGCTTTGCGCAGCGGGCTGAACCACTGGCCATCATACACCAGTTCGCCAAAGGTGATGGCCAGCTCACGCTTCTTGTGGGCGGTGAGCTTGTCCAGCGTCAGAGTTTCCAGCACTTCGTGAGCTTTGTACAGGATGGTGCCGCCGGGGGTCTCATAGACGCCGCGGCTCTTCATGCCCACAAGACGGTTCTCCACTACATCGTACAGGCCGATGCCGTTGCGGCCGCCGATCTCATTCAGCTTTGCGATGATGGCAGCGGGCTTCAGCTTCTCGCCGTTCAGAGCCACAGGAGCGCCCTTTTCAAATTCCAGCTCCACAAACTCGGACTTGTCCGGTGCGGTCTTGGGACTGACACCCAATTCGAGGAAGCCGGCCTTATCGTACTGCGGCTCGTTGCCCGGATCTTCGAGGTCAAGGCCCTCATGGCTCAGAT
>ENA-OWYM01000029-OWYM01000029.1-human-gut-metagenome-genome-assembly--contig:-NODE-29-length-53448-cov-8.343378_pt1 | contig 53448 bp, 56 predicted proteins | sample MGYA00249748_ERZ652082 | MGnify/ENA primary metagenome ERZ652082 (study PRJEB26925, sample SAMN05827187) | human gut metagenome | biome: ENVO:2100002; feature: ENVO:00000062; material: ENVO:00002003...
GTGTATAAGAGACAGCCCACATCCCGGCCCGCCACTGTCCGGAGGCACTGTCCCACACCGGGGTCAGAGTGGTCAACTTCTGCTCGCCGCTGCGGATATATACAACCTCCACGGCCTGCCCCTCGGCGGCGTCCAGTGCTTCCTTTACGGCATTGTTGCTCTCGGTGCGAGTCTGCCCGATGCAGATGACCCGGTCGCCGAGACGCAGCCCCGCTGCCTTGGCAGGATTCGATGTGCCGCCGCTGGCCTGCCCGATTTCGGAGAACCCCACGATGAGTGCCCCTTCGGAGAACATCTTGACGCCGAAGGGGGTGCCGCAGACCGTCACCTTGGGCCGCTCTGCCACCACGGCCCGGATGGTCTTGATGGGAAACCAGCCGCCCAGCGTCAGGGTGGTCTGGTAGCTGCCCACAGCCCGGGTGCTGGCGACGTTCTGGCTCCCATGGCCGCTCTGCGGTTCGACCCACTGGAAGCGGGGGAGCGATAGGGCCTGTCCCGGTTCCAGGTAGACCCGGTCCGGCAGGCTGCTGTACAGCCAGCCCAGAGCCGCAGCGAGGGCCAACAGCAGATACGCCGCCGCAAGCCCTGCCCGCTGCTGCCATGACCGGTGCTTTTTCTTCACGCCGAGGGCCTCCCTTGCTGTTTTTGGGGTTATTATGCGCCAAGAAAGGGAGAATTATCACCCGGCAGTTGACTTTTGCCGCGAATCTTGTTACTATAAATAAAGTTGCCGTGCGGGAGTGGCGGAATGGCAGACGCGCTGGTTTTAGGCACCAGTTCCAACGGAGTGAGGGTTCGACCCCCTTCTCCCGCATAAAAAATGGCCCCAAGCCCATGCTTGGGGTCATTTTTTATCTTGCGGAGAAGAGGGGCCGAACAGCACGGCCGCCCGCAGGCGGCAGGCGATCAGCCCGGCAATCTCGAGGAGAGTCTGCCAGCGCGGCTTGACGAACACCTACAGAATCCCTATACTATAAGGAGTAGAAGAAGCAAGAAATAAACAAGAGAAGGGACTGTGTAAATCCCCTTATGCTGAAAATCGCATTCTGTGACGACGAAACCGCAGAGATCGCGCAGCTGGAAGAGCTGCTGGAAGAATATGCCGCTGCCCGCGGGCAGGAATTTGTCCATACATCCTACCAAAGCTCGGTGGAGCTGATGGCAGACATCGAGAAGGGCGAACGCTTCGACATTATGCTGCTGGATATTCTGATGCCGGGCGAGAACGGGATGACGGCGGCCCGGGAGGTTCGGGAGCACGACACCAACGTAAAGATCATCTTCCTCACCGCAAGCCCGGAGTTTGCGGTGGAGTCCTATGCGGTGGATGCGTGGTATTACCAGCTCAAGCCCATCCGGCAGGAGGACTTTTTCCGCCTGATGGACTCAGCCTGCGCCGCCTGCAGCAAAGAGCAGACCCACAGCCTCATCCTCCGCAGTAAGAGCGGCATCGTCCGGGTGGAGCTGGAAAAGCTGGTCTACTGCGAGGTGATGGGCCGGACGCTCACCTTCCACCTGAACAGCGGGGTCGTGCTGGAGAGCATGGGTCGGCTGGACGACCTCTGCGATCAGCTCATGCCCTACCCGAACTTCCTCCGCCCCCACCGCTCCTTCCTCATCAATATGGAGTACATCGCCAACATCGCAGCCCGCTCCATCACGATGCAGGACGGGGCCGAGGTGCCGGTGCCCCACGGAAAATATTCGGAGCTGAAAAACCGCTACCTGAGCTATATTTTTGACCGAAAGCAGGTGGTCATGTAGTGAACGCTCTTACTGTACCAAACGGCGTTGCCGTGGCGCTCTTTGGCATCGCACTCTCGGCAGCGTTCTGTGACATCTGCTGGACGAAACGGAACCGCATCGTGCTGGCAGTCGGTACAGCCGCCATCCTCCTGCTGCAAGGGGGCATCACCTTCGGGGCGAGCTGGGATGCGATGCAGGAGCTGTATCCTTTTACGACCCATCTGCCCCTTGCCGCCGTCCTCGGCGTCCTCAGCGGAGATTGGCTCTGGCCCACCATCTCCGTTTTTGCAGCATACCTGTGCTGTCAGCTCCGGCGCTGGGCGGCGCTTCTGGTGGTCGCGCTGATGCCGACCCCCGCCGACTGGCTGCAGCCTGCCATTGAGATGCTGGTCACATTGCCGCTGCTGGCCGCCCTGCTGCGCTATGTCGCGCCGTCGGCCCGCAGCTTTGCCCATTATCCGCGCTCCATGCAGCTGCAGTTCGGCGTGGTGCCGCTGGCAGGCTACCTTTCTGACTATGTGACCCGTATCTATACGAGTCTCCTCGCCGACGGCAATCAGGCAGCGGTGGAGTTCATGTTCTTTGTGAGCAGCGTGATGTATATCGTTTTCATCTTCCGGTTCTCGGCGGAGGAGAGCGCCCGCGGCCAGCTCGAGCAGACCCGGAACAACCTCAAGCTGCAGGTCGGTCAGGCGGTGCGGGAGATCGAAGCGCTGCGCACCTCGCAGCAGCAGACCCGTGCCTACCGCCATGACCTGCGCCACCACCTCCAGTATATCTCTGCCTGCATCGAGAACGGCAGGGGAGAGCAGGCGCAGGAGTACATCCAGAGCATCTGCTCCGAGATAGAGGCCAGCAAGGTGACGATCTACTGCGAGAACGAGGCTGCGAACCTCATCTTCTCGTCCTTTGCAGGCCGGTCGGAGAGCTGCGGTGTGCCGCTCAACATTCAGGCTCATATCCCGCAGCTTATCTCGGTGGCTGAGACAGATCTCTGCGTGCTGCTCTCCAATGCGCTGGAAAATGCGCTCCGGGCCTGCCGCAGGATGAAAGCGGAGAATGGCCCTGCATACATTGAAGTTACTGCCCGGGAAAAGAACGGGCATCTCTTTTTGCAGTTCGTCAATCCCTGTCCGGAGGGGATACAGTTTGAAAACGGCCTGCCGGTGACCAACGCCGAAGGACACGGCATCGGTGTGCGCAGCATCTGCGCCATCGTAGAAAAGTACAAGGGGCTTTCGGACTTTTCGGTGCAGGAGGGGCGCTTCATTCTCCGCGTTTCCCTGTGAACCGGGTCGATTGAGAGCAGTTTTGGGGCGAATCGTGTCAAACTGCCCGCCGCAGGGGCAGAAAAGAGTATACTGGAACCAGACAAAATGTGCTCTCCGAATATCGCACAAGGAGGAAAAGTTTTATGAAACGTATCACTTCTCTTGTACTCAGTGCGGCACTTCTGGCCTCGCTTTCGACACCGGTGCTGGCCGCGCCGGCCATCTCTGTGGATGCGGCCCCTACGGCAGCTGTGCTAGAAGAGGAAAACTCTTTGTGGGAGCTTCCGCAGGCAGACACGCCGGACATGAGCAACACGGTCTGGTCGTTTGCCGGCGGCTACATCGACGGCGGCGAGATGACTCAGGCCGAGATGGACGAGTCTCTGGCGGCATACGGCGGTACGCTGCAGTTCACCTTTGATGCCGCAGGCGGCGCAAAGATGATTCAGGGCGGCGGCACGCTGAACGGCACTTACCAGTATCTCGACGACGGCAGCGTGGGCGTCATCTTCGACTACAACGGCGAGGAGCTGCGCTACGCCTGCATCTTTACCTGGACGGACGAGGACGAGCTGCTCATGGTCGCCATCTCGGATGTGGAGGGTGCCGACGGCATTTACTTTGTCCAGTAAATTTGTTTCATCGTGTCTTTCGGATGCGATGTAGATAAGCCTTGTCCGGGTTTCCGGCTTCGTTGGCTGCTTTCAGCGGAAAGGCAGCTTGCCCTGCGGGAGCCGGGATGCCCACCCCGGACAAGGCTGGAGGAATCAGAGACAGGCCCGGCAAATGCTGCCGGGTCTGTTTTCTTATCGAAAAATCGGGGGAGAGAAGGACTTTTCTGAAAAAAGGGAAGAAAATCTCAAATCACCTCTTGCATTTTTTTCGGAGAGTGCTATAATATTAAAGCAATCGTTTCCAAGGCCGCTCGAGGGGGTAGCCGATATTGAAGGTTGTGATGGGCACATACATTAAATATGGCCCCAATAAGTCAGAACCAGAAATGAGGTGAAAAGAATGAAACAGGGTATCCATCCGAACTACGTTGACTGCACCATCACCTGCGCTTGCGGCAACGTCATCAAGACTCGTTCCACCAAGCCCGAGATCCACGTCGAAGTTTGCTCCAAGTGCCATCCTTTCTACACTGGTAAGCAGAAGCTGGTTGACAGCGGCGGACGTGTTGAGCGCTTCAACAAGCGCTTCGGCCGTAAGTAATTGCATCGATTACTGGTCATCCAAGAGCGTCGTTTCCCTTGCGGGGAGCGGCGCTCTTTTTTGCGTCCGGGCACAGAAAATGCCGAAACAGCGCCAGAAAAGCAATATTTGGAAACACACACAGGTTTATCTTATTTCTGACACATTTTCGGGCTAGAATGATGCAGACATTCCCAATAACTTCTTGAAAAAAGGAGCGTTTTTTGTGATAGAAGTATCTCACCTTACGAAGCGCTACGGCAGCCGCCTCGCCGTGGACGATGTATCCTTCACAGTGGAGGATGGCGTCATCTACGGCCTGCTTGGCCCGAACGGCGCAGGCAAATCTACCATCATGAACATCCTCACCGGGTATCTCGCCGCCACCGAGGGGCAGGTGACGGTAGCGGGCCACCCGCTGCCCGAGGAAGCCGACGCCGCCAAGGCCTGCGTGGGCTACCTGCCGGAACAGCCGCCCCTCTACCCGGAGATGACGGTGGCCGAGTATCTCGACTTTGCCGCGGAGCTGAAGGGCGTGAAGAAAGCTGACCGCCCCGCACAGGTGCAGTCTGCCGCCCGCCGCACCGGGCTGGAAGACGTCCTGCCCCGACTCATCCGCAGCCTGTCGAAGGGCTACCGCCAGCGGGTAGGCGTGGCACAGGCGCTGCTGGGCAGCCCGAAGCTCATCATTCTGGACGAGCCGACGGTGGGCCTCGACCCGGCGCAGGTCATCGAGCTGCGCCGCCTCATCCGGGAGCTGGGCCGCACCCACACGGTCATCCTGTCCAGCCACATCCTCAGCGAAGTAAAGGCCGTCTGCGATAAGGCGCTCATCCTGTCGCAGGGGCATCTGGCCGCTGTGGTGGACCTTACGGAAGAGCAGCGGGATCTGGAAGAGCTTTTCCTTGCGCTGACAGCTCCGGAAGCGGCTTCGGACAAAAAGGAGGACTGACGATGTTTGCCATCTACAAGCGGGAGCTGCGCAGCTTTTTCCACGGCATGATGGGCTATGTGCTCACAGCCTTTCTGCTGGCGGCCTCCGGCATCTATTTTCTGGCGCTGAACCTCGGCTACGGTCTGACGGATTTCGGATATTATACGCTTTACCGCACCATTTTTATGCTTCTGCTCTATTTTCCGGTGCTGGCCATGCGCTCGCTGGCCGAGGAGCGCCGCGCCCGCACCGACCAGCTGCTCCTCACCAGCCCGGTGCCGGTGTGGGGCATCGTGGCGGGCAAGTATCTGGCTCTCTGCACCGTATTCGCGCTGCCCTGTCTGGCCGACGGCGTCATGATCGTGGTGCTCTGGCTGCTGGGCAGCACGGCCTCGGCCTGCGGTGCGAATTTTGCTGCGCTGCTGTGCTATTTTTTGCTGGGCTGTGCGGCCATCGCGGTCTGTGAGTTCTGCTCCGGCCTCACAGAGAACCAGATCATCGCGGCGGTCATGGGCTTTTCGGCCCTGCTGCTGGCCTATATGATGCCCAGCCTCCGCAGTATGTTCAACGCGGGCAGCGCGGTGGCACTGGTGGTCTTTACGGCCCTGTCGGCGGGGGCATCCCTTGCACTGGGTCTGCGCACCCGGAGCTTTACGCTGGGCTGCTTTGTGTTCGCGGCCCTCTGTGCCGGTCTGAGCGCGCTGTTCCTCCTGCGCAGCACATGGCTCACCGAGGCCTTCAGCGCCGTGCTGAGCGCCCTCTGCCTCTTTGCGCCCTTTGAAGAGTTCGTAAACAACAGCTTCTCCATCCCCACGCTGGTCTATTATCTGACGACGGCGGCGCTCTTCCTCTTCTTTACGGCGCAGGGCATCGAGAAGCGCCGCTGGAACTGAAAGGGGGACTGACCATGAAGAAATTCGAGAAAAAGAGCGCAGGCCCGCTGGAGCGCCTCCGCCTGAAAAGCGGCATATACGCCGCCTCTTTCACCGTGCTGGCCATCCTGCTGGCGGTTCTGCTCAACCTCATCGTCCGGGCTGTCCCGGCGAAGTACACCGAGTTCGACCTTTCGGAGGCGGGGCTTTACTCCCTCAGCGACAGCTCCAAGGAGATCGCCCGGGGCCTTACGCAGGATGTGAACATCTATTATCTGGCCGAGACGGGCAGCGAGGACGCCATCCTCACAAAGCTGCTGGACCGCTACGCCTCCGAGAGCAGCCACATCCGGTGGGAGCGGAAAGACCCTGCTGTTTACCCGACCTTTGCAGCCCAGTATGGCGTTCAGTCGGCGGAGAACGGCAGCCTCGTCCTCGTCTCGGGGGAGAAGAGCGTCGTGCTGGAAGCATCGGACCTCTACGATTACGACTACTCCGACTACTACGCCACCGGCAGCTACAGCGTGACCTTCGGAGGCGAAAACAAGCTCACCGCTGCCATCTACCGCGTCACCAGCGGCGAGACGCTCCATACCTACTACACCACCAACCACGGCGAGCAGGCCCTGACGGACACCCTCATCGACGCCTTGGAGGGCCAAAACCTCGCGGTCAGCCCCCTCGACCTGCTGACGGATGCCATCCCTGACGACTGTGACCTGCTCATCGTCAACACCCCGCAGCAGGACTTTGCAGCGGCGGGCAGTCTCGTGGATGAGATGTCGGCCCTCCGCGCCTATCTGAAAAACGGCGGACGCCTAATGCTCACCACCGACAGCTACTACTCCACCCCAAACCTCGACGCCCTGATGGCCGAGTTCGGCCTGAGCCGGACGCCGGGCCTTGTGGTGGAGGGGGACAGCGGCCACTCCCTGAGCGGCTACCCCTACTATCTGCTGCCCGACTACGCCGAAGACACCGGGAGCGGCACACTGGATGGCATCGACACCAGCCGCCGGGTGATGCTTCAGATGGCGCAGGGCATTACCCTCACCGAGACGGAGGGCGTCACCTCCGAGCCTCTGCTGGTCAGCTCGGAAAGCTCCTACAGCAAGACGGCAGGCTACGAGATGACCACCGCCGGGCAGGAGGAGGGCGACCCCGACGGTCCCTTCACGCTGGCGGCTTACGCCTCCAACAACGCCACCGGCGCTAAGGTCATCTGGGTCAACTGCGGCAATATGGACAACGAGGCCGTCTACCAGACCGTCCCCGGCAACGTGACCTTCTTACAGGGCTGTGCGGCCGCTCTGGCCGGGCAGGAGGGGACGACCCTCGTGGAGTCCAAGGCGCTGGAGGCCGCGCCCATCACCATCCCGAACCACACCGCCGCCGCGCTGGGGCTGGTGTTCGTCCTCATCCTTCCGGCGGCTGTGCTGGCCGTGGGTGCAGTGGTCGTACTGCTGCGCCGCCGCAGATAAAGGGGGCAGGGCGATGAAAGCAAAACAGCGCACCCTTGCGTTCCTGCTGGTGCTCGTCCTCGCCGCCGGGGCGGCGCTGGCTCTGCTGACCCACGCGAACCGGAAAGCCGAACAGGCCGCCAGCGAGGCCGAGGACGGGAGCATCCCCCTGCTGGACGTGACCGGAGACACGCTGGAACAGGTGGCAGTCCAGTATGAAGGAGAGACCCTGACCCTTCTGCCCGGCGATGGGTGGACGCTGGCCGAGGACCCGGACTACCATCTGGACGACTCTGCCTGCGACACCATCCGCACCGCGCTGGCAGACATGAGGGCAAAGCGCCAGCTCGAGGCACAGCCCGGTGAGGACTACGGCTTCGATGCGCCCCGGCTTGTCGTGAATGTGACGGCGGCGGGGGAGCGCACCACCCTCACGGTAGGGGCTGAGAACCCTGTCACCGGCGATGTCTACGTCCGCCGGAATGGGGAGGACACGGTCTACGCCGTGGATGCGGCCAAGTTCCGCTGCATGGAACAGACCAAAGCCGGGCTGTTCGGGGCGTTCAGCCCGGCGGGCATCACCGTCTCGGACATCGAGGCCCTGCGCTATACCCTCCAGAGCGGCGAGGTGGTCCGCCTGCAGGCGGTCTCTCAACCCACCGGGGCCGACAGCACAGCCTATCAGACCGTCTGGCGGCTTACAGATGCGCCGGATGTTGCACTGGATGCCGACAAGACGGATGCCCTGCTGGCCGCGCTGGCCAGCTATGTCACCGGGCAGGACACTTCCGCAGACTCCTCCGCCTGCGGCTTCGATGACCCGCTGGTGACGGCGGAGGTGACGACAGCAGACGGCACGGCTGTCCTGAGCTACGCCATCGGCACCGACGGCTATTACATGATGGTGTCGGGGGACGACTCGGTCTACACCGTGGACGGCCAGACCGTGGCGGCACTCTGTCAGACCGCAGAGCAGTTAAAATAGGCTTTTCCCGGGCAGCATCCCTGCCCGCTCAGGCGCCCGCGCGCCGGCTCTCCTTTTGGGAGAGCTTTTTTTGTTGCAGCGAGAAATGGATGGATGCAGGTCAAAGTTTCGGCAAACATCAGCAGAGCGATTGACATTTTGACAAAGATTGTTTAAGATAGACAAGAAAGGGCAGAATAACTGCGCAATGTTACGGTCGTCATGGATGTTGTGCGGGGAAAAGTCACCCTAGTGCGAAAGAGGGATGGGGCGAAAGACCCCTTCTTTTTTCGTATCTGAGTTACAAGGAGGATATAGGAAAAAAATGAACAACTCGGTGATCGTTTCACTGCGAGACATCGTAGTGGACTTTGATGGTCAGCGCATTCTGGATGGGCTGAACCTCGACATCCATGACAAAGAGTTTGTGACGCTGCTGGGACCCTCCGGCTGCGGCAAAACCACCACCCTCCGCCTCATCGCAGGCTTTCTGGAGCCGACCTCCGGCAAGGTGCTGCTGAAGGGCGAGGACATCACGGGCGTGCCGCCCTACAAGCGTCCGGTGAACACCGTGTTTCAGAAGTACGCGCTGTTCCCTCATCTGAACGTCTTCGAGAATGTAGCCTTCGGCCTCCGCCTCAAGAAGATGGACGAAGAGACCATCCGCCGCAAGGTGCGGGATATGCTGGAGGTCGTGGGCCTGAAAGGCTTCGAGCGCCGCAGCATCGGCCAGATGTCCGGCGGCCAGCAGCAGCGCGTGGCCATCGCACGCAGTCTGGTCAACGAGCCGGAGATCCTGCTTCTGGACGAGCCTCTGGGTGCACTGGACCTCAAGCTGCGCAAGGAGATGCAGCTGGAGCTGAAGCGTCTGCAGCGCGAGATGAACATTACCTTCATCTACGTCACCCACGATCAGGAAGAGGCCCTGACCATGTCCGACACCGTCGTCGTCATGAACGGCGGCAAGGTGCAGCAGATCGGCACCCCCGAGGACATCTACAATGAACCGAAGAACGCTTTTGTGGCAGACTTTATCGGCGACTCCAACATCGTGGACGGCGTGATGCACCGCGATTTCCTCGTCTCCTTCTCGGGTGTGGATTTCCCCTGCGTGGACCGCGGCTTTTCCCGGGAGCAGAGCGTGCAGGTGGTCGTCCGTCCCGAGGACATCGAGGTGGTCTCCCCGGTGGAGGGCCAGCTGGTGGGCGTCGTCAATGACGTCATCTTCAAGGGCGTCCACTTCGAGATGCACGTCGAGTGCGAGGGCCGTGAGTGGCTCATCCACTCCACCCGCGCCTGCACGCCCGGCGAGACCATCGGTATGCGCATCGGCCCCAACGAGATCCACATCATGGCGCGTTCAGAGGGGTGAGGCTGCATGAAGATTTACGATAAGAAGCTGGCCTATCCGTACTTTGTATGGATGGTGCTGTTCACAGTGGTGCCCTTGTTCATCGTGGTGTACTATGCCCTGACCGATGCCAGCGGCAGCTTTACGCTGGACAATCTGGTGGGCATCAGCGGCTATGGTTCGGTGTTTGCCCGGAGCCTGCTGCTGGCCCTCATCGCCACGGTCGTCTGCCTCGTCCTCGCGTTCCCGGTGGGGTACTTCCTCTCCCGGCTGCGCGTCAACAAGCAGCACATCATGCTGATGCTGGTGATGCTGCCCATGTGGATGAACTTCCTGCTGCGCACCTACGCATGGATGGGCCTGCTGAGCGTCAACGGCCCCGTGAATGCGGTGCTGGGCGTGTTCGGCCTCGGACCCTACACCATGCTGAATACCTCCGGCGCTGTGGTGCTGGGCATGGTGTACAACTATGTGCCCTATATGATCCTGCCCCTCTACACCAGCATGACCAAGATCGACCAGAGCATCGTGGAGGCGGCGCAGGATCTGGGGGCTTCCACCACCAAGACCCTGCTGCGGGTGCTCATCCCCATGAGCGTGCCCGGCATCAGCACCGGCATCACGATGGTGTTCGTCCCGGCGGTGTCTACCTTCGTCATCAGCCGTATGCTGGGCGGCGGCTCCAACCTGCTCATCGGCGACCTGATCGAGATGCAGTTCCTCGGCAACAGCTACAACCTCAACGTCGGCTCTGCCATGAGCCTCGTGCTGATGATCATCGTGCTGCTCTGCATGAGCTTCACGTCCAGCTTCGACGAGGATGAGATGGAGGGTGTGTCCTGATGAAAACGAAACATCTGCGTCTGATGCAGCGCGCCTATGTCATCCTGTTCTTCTGCTTCATGTACCTGCCCATCGCGTATATGATCGTGTTCAGCTTCAACCAGAGCAAGGGCTACTCGCTCTTCACCGGCTTCACCCTCAAGTGGTACACCAGCCTTTTCCACAATGCGTCGATCCTGCACGCGCTGTGGGTGTCGCTGGAGGTGGCCCTCATCTCGGCCATCATCGCCACGGTGCTGGGCACGGCGGCCTCTCTGGGCATCGCGTCCATGGGCCGCAAGAGCCGTCTGCTGGTGACGAACATCACCTATATCCCGGTGGTCAACCCCGAGATCATCACCGGCATCTCGCTGATGCTGCTCTTTGTGGCGTACCAGCGCTTTGCGGGCGGGCTGGACTTCCTGCCCGACAGCATCATGGGTCTGCCCACGCTGCTCATCGCCCACATCGCGTTCAATGTGCCGTATGTCATCTTCAACGTCACGCCCAAGCTCAAGCAGCTGGACATCAAGCTGTATGAGGCGGCACTGGACCTCGGCTGTGACCCCAAGCAGGCGTTCTTCAAGGTCATCCTGCCCGAGATCAGCCCGGCCATCCTGTCGGCCTTCCTCATCTGCCTAACCTACTCCATCGACGATTTCATGATCTCCTATTTCAACTGCGGTACGGTGGAGACGCTGCCCATCGCCATCTACTCCATGACCCGCAAGAAGGTCAGCCCGGAAATCTACGCGCTGTCCACCATCATGTTCGTGGTCATCCTGACCATCATCCTCGTCTCCAACGCCATGGAGAGCCGCGGCTACCGCCGCGACCAGCGTGCACTGAGAGGAGGAGATGCGAAATGAAGCGCTTTGTCATTCTTCTGCTGACGGCTGTGCTGGCACTGACCATGCCACTGTCGGCTCTGGCTGCGGGCCAGATCGAGGTTACGGAGGATGTGTCGGTCTCGGATGACTACGACTGGACCCGCTTCAAGGGCCAGAACGTCACCCTGAACGTCTACAACTGGGGCGAGTATATCTCCAACGGCTCAGACGACAGCGTGGACGTGGTGGCCGCCTTCGAAAAGCTCACCGGCATCAAGGTCAACTACACCACCTTTGACTCCAATGAGTCCCTCTACGCGAAGCTGAAATCCGGCGCGGCCAACTACGATGTCATCATCCCGTCGGACTACATGGTCGCCAAGATGATCTCGGAAGGGATGCTGAAACCGCTGGACTACAGCAACATCCCGAACTTTGCGAACATCGACGAGGCCTACCGCAACGCGGATTACGACCCCGAAAACGCCTATACGGTGCCCTATATGCTCTGCACCACCGGCATCATCTACAACACGACGATGGTGGACGAGGCCCCGGCCAGCTGGGCCGACCTGTGGGATGAGCAGTACGCGGGCAATATCCTGATGTTCAACAACAGCCGCGATGCCTACGCCATCGGTGCGTTCAAGAGCGGAAACAGCATCAACCCCCAGACCACCGAAGAGGTGGACGCTGTGGTGGAGGAGCTGAAGGCTCAGAAGCCGCTGGTACAGGCCTATGTCATGGATGAGATCTTCGATAAGATGATCGGCGGCGAGGCGGCGGTCGGCGTCTACTACTCCGGCGACGCCATCACCATGATCGACGACAACCCCGATCTGGCCTGGGTGTTCCCGGAGGAGGGGACGGTGCTGTCGGTGGACAGCATGGCCATCCCCGCCGCCAGCGAGCATCAGGAAGCCGCTGAGATGTTCATCAACTTCATGTGTGAGCCGGACATCGGCAAGGCCAATGCGGAGTATATCGGCTACACCACCCCCATGCAGGCGGTATGGGATATTCTGGACGAAGATCTCAAGTACAGCGAGATCGCCTATCCCTCCGAGGAGATCGCGGCCAAGGAGAAGGTCTTTACCGCGCTGAGCGATGAGGTCAACAGCGAGCTGGACGTGAAGTGGAGCGAGATGAAGAGCTACGACGAGGGCGGCAGTGGGTATCTGTTCCTGATGCTGCTGCTGGCGATGCTGGCTCTGGCCTGCTTCAACATCTGGCGCAAGGTGCGCAGGAAAACGCGCAATATGTATTGATCCTGCGGGGGCTGTGCGGAGGCGTACAGCCCCTTTTTGTCGAGGAAAGGGAGAAAACGATGAGTGAATACAGAAGTTATACTGAGCATATGACCGTGCTGGACGGCGACAGCGATTTCCGCCGCTGCCTGAAGCCCAGCGCCCTCTTTCGCTATGTGGAACAGGTGTCGGCAGACCACGCTCGGGCCTACGGCATGGACTACGCCTTTTTTAAGGAGCGCCACAGTGCGTTCCTCGTGGGCAAACAGGCCCTCCGGGTCTGGCGGATGCCGGGCCGGGCCGAGAAGATAGCGCTCACGACGGCCTGTGAGACCTTCAAGAAGGGCACCATGAAGCGCCTGACCACCATCACCAGCGAGACGGGAGAAAAGCTGGCCCTTGTGGACTGCCGCTGGATGGCCGTGGATACAGAGGCAGGGCGCATCCTGCGCACCCCCGGCTGGAACACGCCGGACTTCCAGAACGACGACCTGCCCGAAGAGCTGCCCCAGATCGTCCACAAGAGCCAGCCACTGACGGCGGCAGGGGAGCGCCGGGCCAGCTACTCCATGTGCGACCTCAACGGCCACATCAACAACTCCCTCTATCTGGACATCGCCTGCGACGCTCTGCCGCAGGAGGTGGTGGAGGCTGCGCCGCTCTCCTTCGCCTCCATCAAGTACCACCGCGAGGTGCCGATGGGCCAGAGCGTGCAGGTGTTCTACGCCCCCTCGAAGGAGGGCTGGTATGTGCTGGGCCGGAGGGAGGAACACGCGGCCTTTGAGTGCTATCTGGAGTTCGGGGAGCCTGTCACAGAATCTTTACAAAAATTATGACAGAAAAATTACAAAAAACTATTGCAAAAGTCCTTCAAAAGAGTTACAATATGGTTACAGAGAGGGCGACGCCCTTCTGGATCATGAAATCTTTTTCTTCTTGTTTTTGGAATATCGGGTGTCTGCCATCCTCCTCCGGCTGTTCTCCTTCACAGCTGTCGGCGGACACCGCACAGGCGATATTCCGCTTCGTGTGCAAAAAGGCCCGTCCGAGACTGGACGGGCTTTTTTGCATCCCCAAAACCGGAGAAGTCCGGCTCATGCTGGGGGAAAGTATGACCTTGCGCCAATTTGGTGGTCAATTTGCCTGTTTTTCCGCAAAGGACATTTATAAAGTTTGGCGGGGCAGGGGTTTGTATTCTGCAAGGGTTTGTGGTAAAGTATATACAATCAATTCCTAAGTCGAAAACATGAATTGTTTTGATGTGATCCGTTGTTGATGCGTTAAGAAAAAAGGAGTTTGAACATGGCTTATTTTTACGAAGAACCCTCCCGTACCTTTGGCGAGTACCTGCTGGTGCCGGGCTACTCTTCTGCCGAGAACGTCCCCACGGCGGTCAGCCTCAAGACCCCGCTGGTCAAGTACCGCAAGGGCGAGGAGGCCTGCCCGCTGGAAATGAACATCCCCATGATCAGCGCCATCATGCAGTCTGTCTCCGGCGATAAGCTGGCCATCGCGCTGGCCCGTCAGGGCGGCGTCTCCTTCATCTACGGCTCCCAGAGCATCGAGAACGAGGCCGCTATGGTCCGCCGCGTCAAGAGCTTCAAGGCAGGCTATGTCGTCTCCGACTCCAATCTGGCCCCCACCGCCACCCTGCACGATGTGCTGGAGCTGAAGGCCCGCACCGGCCACTCCACCATCGCCATCACTGCTGACGGCACTCCTAACGGCAAGCTGCTGGGCATCGTGGCTTCCCGCGATTACCGCGTCAACCACACCCCCGACGACGCCTCTGTCACCACCTTCATGACCCCCATCGAGAAGCTGGTCACTGCTCCGGAGAACACCTCTCTGCACGACTGCAACAACATCATCTGGGACAACAAGATCAACACCCTGCCTCTGGTGGACGCCGAGGGCAACCTGAAGTATATCGTCTTCCGCAAGGATTACGATTCGCACAAGCAGAATGCCAACGAGCTGCTGGATAAGAACAAGAGCTATGTGGTCGGCGCCGGCATCAACACCCGCGACTACGCCCAGCGCGTGCCCGCACTGGTGGAGGCTGGTGTGGATGTCCTCTGCATCGACTCCTCCGAGGGCTACTCTGAGTGGCAGAGCCGCACCATCGGCTGGATTCGTGAGCACTACGGTGATACCGTGAAGGTGGGCGCAGGCAACGTCGTGGACGCCGAGGGCTTCCGCTTCCTCGCCAAGGCTGGCGCAGACTTCGTGAAGATCGGCATCGGCGGCGGCTCCATCTGCATCACCCGTGAGACCAAGGGCATCGGCCGCGGTCAGGCTACCGCTGTCATCGAGGTGGCCAAGGCCCGCGATGAGTACTACAAGGAGACCGGCATCTATGTGCCCATCTGCTCTGACGGCGGCATCGTCCACGATTACCACATCACCCTCGCTCTGGCTATGGGCGCAGACTTCGTCATGCTGGGCCGCTACTTTGCCCGCTTCGATGAAAGCCCCACCAACAAGGTGCGCATCAACGGCCAGTATATGAAGGAGTACTGGGGCGAAGGCTCCAACCGTGCCCGCAACTGGCAGCGCTACGACCTCGGCGGCTCCACCAAGCTGAGCTTCGAGGAGGGCGTGGACAGCTACGTCCCGTATGCCGGCCCGCTGGCGGACGGCGTCCAGACCACCCTGTACAAGGTCAAGAGCACCATGTGCAACTGCGGCGCACTCTCCATCCCCGAGCTGCAGCAGAAGGCCAAGCTGACCGTCGTGTCCTCCACCTCCATCGTCGAGGGCGGCAGCCATGACGTCGTGCTGAAGAACGCTACCCCCAGCATCATGAACGGCTGAGTTTGAAAAAATGAGCACCTGCGGCGCTGATGAGGCGCTGCGGGTGCTTTTTGCATCCACAGAAGCAGGGGAGAGCTGCCCCGAAACGGCGGAATAAAATGCCGGTAAAGAACTTGCAAAAAACATTTTTCTTTTCTGCCGTCATTTTCTGCCAAAACCTCTTGCGTCGGCCCGTCAAAGATGCTATAGTGGTACAAACGCCCTGTCATGACAGGGCGAAACGTGCGCTGTGCCCGAAAATGCGCGGTGGCGCAGAGCTGGTTTGGCAGCACCCGCTGTGAGGGTGTGCAGAAAAAGAGAGGAAACTTTTCATGAGTGAGATCAAAGTTGTGCCGTACATCCCGGATGAGGACTACGACAATCCGGCAATGGTCGTTGATTTTTATGAGTTCACGATGGCCAACTGCCTGTTTTTAAACGGCTTTAAGAACACCACCCTTGTCTTCGATATGTTCTTCCGCAAGAACCCGGACAATCAGGGCTATTCCATCAGTGCAGGCCAGCGCAAGCTGACCCGCTTCCTGCTGAACTACCACTTCAACGAGCAGGACGTCCACTGGCTGCGTACCAAGGGCATGAGCGAGGAGTTCTGCGAGTATCTGCGCACCTACCGCTGGAAGGGTGATATGTACGCCCTGCCGGAGGGCACGGTCTGCTATCCTCATGTCCAGATGGTGCGCATCGAGTGCGACCTCGTGGGCGCGATCCTCATCGAGACCTACCTGCTCCAGACCATGAACTTCCACAGCCTCATCGCCACCAAGGCCACCCGCATCACCGGCCTGAACACCCACACCCCCCGCAGCGTCATGGAGTTCGGCACCCGCCGCGCACAGGGCGAGAGCGCAGGCAACGACGGCGCATATGCGGCCGTTCTGGGCGGCTGCATCGGCACGGCCAACTGTCTGGCGGAGATGAAGTTCGGCTCTGAGGTCAAGGCCGTGGGCACGGTGGCCCACAGCTTCATCGAGTTCTTCCCGACCGAGTTCGACGCCTTCAAGGCCTTTGCCGATACCTACCCGGACTCGGTGAGCCTGCTGCTGGACACCTACAACATCATGGAGAGCGGCCTGCCCAACCTCATCAAGCTGGACGATTACCTCATCGAGAAGTATCCCAATGACCCCAACCGCCGTGTCAAGAGCGCCCGCATCGACTCCGGCGACCTTGCCCGCGGCTCCAAGCGTCTGCGCAAGGCGTTGGATGCAGCAGGAAAGTCCTACATCAAGCTGGTGGCCTCCAACGGTCTGGACGAGAAGAAGATCGCTAACATGGAGCTGTACGAGCACGCACACTTCGACTCCTACGGCGTGGGCGAAAACCTCATCACCTCCGCCTCGGACCCCGTCTTTGGCGGCGTGTACAAGCTGGTGGCGGTGAAGCGGCCGGACGGCACCTATCAGCCCAAGATGAAGTGCTCTGACTCTGCCAGCAAGGCCATCATCCCCGGCAAGAAGATGCCGTGGCGTCTCTATGACGAAAATGGTCAGGCCCAGTGCGACCTCATCGCAATGGACGGCGAGGTCATCGAGGCGGGTAAGCCGGTCACGATGGTCAACCTCGACTCCGACGCCATCGAGCGCACCGTCACCTTCGTCCCCACCCGGGTCAAGCAGCTGCTGGTGCCCCACATCCTGCACGGTGAGCTGGCCATCGAGCTGCCCTCCATCGCGGAGAAGAAGGCCTATATCGCAAAGCAGCTCACCGAGGAGACTTGGGAGAGCGAGCTGCGCATCGAGATGCCCCATAAGCACTACGTCAACATGACCCCGGCCGTGGCGGACTGCCGCTCCCGTATGTACGCAGAGCTGCACGGCGGCAAGGTTTAACTTGACAAAACAGCATTTCTATTGTATCATATGAGCTGCCGCTTGCAGGAATGTGGGCGGCAGCTCATTCAGAAGCCGCTGTGGTGAAATTGGCAGACACGAGGGACTTAAAATCCCTTTCTGGAGACAGAGTACGGGTTCGACCCCCGTCGGCGGCATGGAAAAGCCCCCGGAAGCGTAACACTGCGCTTCCGGGGGCTTTTTGCGTCTTGTGAAAAGATACCGGGCTTGGGTATTTGCTCTATCAGAGGGGGTATTATATTACTCCCTGTTAAGCTCTTCCTCCTGCGCGTGGAACCGCTCAAGGAAGCTGTGCTCCACGCCCTCGGATTTATAGCCGGGCATAGTGTCCAGCGCCACGGCGTGGATGCTGCGGAAGATGCTGTTCTCGATGTTAGGGTTGTCGCGTTTCAGTCGGCGGAGCAGGATCTTCGTCTCCTGCCGCTTGGAACCGCCGCCGCCATTGTCGCACATGGTGCAGTTCTCAGTGAAGCGGCAGGCGCACTGGATGAATTCCAGCTCGTTGTATCGCTTCCATGCCAGAATATCCTCCTCCCGGATGCAATACATCGGGCGGATGAGGGTCATGCCGGGAAAACTGGTGCTGTGGAGCATGGGGGGCATGGCCTGCAGCTGAGAGCCGTAGAACATACTCATGACGGTGGTCTCGATGACATCGTTGAAGTGGTGGCCCAGTGCGATCTTGTTGCAGCCCAGCTCCTTGGCCTTGCTGTAGAGGTGGCCGCGGCGCATCCGGGCGCAGAGATAGCAGGGGTTCTTGTCGGTGTTGTTGGCCACCGAGAAGATGTTGCTCTCGAAGATGGTCACGGGGATGTGGAGAAGCTCGGCGTTGGATTCGATCTTCTGGCGGTTGATCTCGTTGTAGCCGGGGTCCATCACGAGAAAGACCAGCTCGAAGGGCACATCGCTGTGGCGCTGCAGCTCCTGCATGAGCTTTGCCATCAGCATCGAGTCCTTGCCGCCTGAGATGCAGACGGCGATCTTGTCCCCGGCTTTGATGAGCTCGTAGCGCTTGACCGCCACGATGAAGGGGGTCCACAGCTCCTTGCGGTATTTTTTGATGATGCTTCGCTCGATGAGCTGGTAGGGTTCCATTTCGCGTTTCATGGTTCTCTGTCCTTTCCGTTATTGCGGCCGGGTCAGCCGGGTATAGCAGGCGTCGAAGGCGCGGAGGAAGCCGTCCAGTTCCTCCTGCGTGGTCAGGTGGCTCAGGCTGATGCGCCACGAGGAGAGGGCGTTCCGCCGGTCGCGGCTGACGGCGAACACAGCCCGGGAGGGCAGACCGTCCGACGAGCAGGCCGATTTGACCGACACGCAGACGCCTTCGGCGTCCAGCTCCCGCTGGAATACGGTGCCCTTGACGTTCTCGACGCTCAGATTCAGGATGTGGGGGATCGCGTTCTCCGGGCTGTTGATGTGCACCTTCGGGTACTTGCTGAGGGCGTCGCGGAGGAAGGCATTCGCTTCCTTTACCCGGGCGGTACGCGCGGGCAGCTCCCCAACGGCGGCTTCCAGCGCCGTTTCCAGCGAGGCCGCCAAGGCCACGGTAGGCGTGCCGCTGCGGTAGATAGTGGTGCTCTCGCCGCCGTGGATGAGCGGCTCGAGAGCAAGCTTTCGCCGCTTGAGCAGCAGACCGATGCCGTTCAGACCGTAGAACTTATGGGCCGTCAGGCTCATGGTGTCCACTCCCTCAAAGGAGACGGGGATCTTGCCCACGGCCTGCGTGGCATCTACGTGTAAGTGACAGTTGGGCCATGCCTGCAAGAGTTCTGAAATTTCTTTTACGGGTTGCACGACGCCCAGCTCACTGTCCACCAGCGTCACCGCCACCGCGATGGTGTCGGGACGGAGAAGCTCTTTCAGATGCCCGAGGTCGATGGTCCCGTCCCGCCGGATGTCCACCAGATCGATCTCATAGCCCTGCTCCTGCAATGCGGTCAGGGTGCCGCTGACGGACGAGTGCTCCAGCGGGGTAGAGATGATGTGTCTGCCCGCATGGCGGGAGAGCTTCGCCAGACCCTTGAGGGCGAAGTTGTTGGCCTCGCTGGCCCCGGAGGTGTAGATGACCTCTGCGGGCTGTGCGCCCAAAAGCCCCGCGATGTTCTGGGTGGCGTGGTCGATGACCAGCTTGGCCTCCCGCCCGGCCTGATGGCGGGAATTTGCGTTGCCGGGGCAGCTGCGCTCCACGTCACAAAAGCGCTCCAGCACCCCGGGGGAGGCGGGGGTGTTGGCGGAGTAATCGAGATATATCATAAGCGTCCTTTTATAATAGTATGGCTGTTGTTGTTTCGGCTGCCGCCGCCGGCCCTGCGACCAACTGCGGCAATAGGTTATATTATAGTGTGGAATGCGGCATATTTCAAGGCCGTCAGCCCGTAGCTGACAGAAAATCACCGCAAAATACAGGAAAAAGGTTGTCAGTGTCCGGCATTTATGCTATACTATGCCGAAGAATGAGAGGAAGGGGGAGAGCAGGATGCGGAAAAAGAGTCTGTCTTTTGTATGCGTCGGTTATATCTTCCGTTTCCGATTTCGTCCCGAGATCTGAGGCATTGCCGCTTTCCTGCGGTAGTGCCTCTTTTTTTGGGCCTGCAAGTAGAAGGAGGAAATCATGAGTCAGAATATCGATTATTCCAAGGGCATTTATGATGCCCGCCAGCTGGGCGGGGGCCGGATGCTCATCCTTGGCATCCAGCATATGTTCGCCATGTTCGGCGCCACCGTTCTGGTGCCCCTGCTCACCGGTCTGAGCGTCTCCACCACCCTGCTCTGCGCAGGTCTGGGCACCCTGCTGTTCCACTTCATCACCAAGCGCAAGGTCCCGGCCTTCCTTGGCTCGTCCTTCGCGTATCTGGGCGGCTTCTCCATCGTGGCCCCCATGCTGGCCGACGCCGACGGCAACCTGACCGTTGCCAACACCCAGATGCTGCCCTACGCCTGCGCAGGCGTGGCGTTCTCGGGTCTGGTCTATCTGGTCGTCAGCCTGCTCATCTCCACCTTCGGCATCCGGCGCATCATGCGCTTCTTCCCGCCGGTGGTCACTGGCCCCATCATCATCGCCATCGGCCTGATCCTGGCCCCCTCGGCCATCAACAACTGTCAGGCAAACTGGCTGCTGGCCTTCGTGGCACTGGGCACGGTCATCGTCTGCAACATCTGGGGCAAGGGCATGGTCAAAATCCTGCCCATCCTCATCGGCGTGCTGGTCTCTTACGCGGTGGCCCTCGTGACCGGTGCAGTGGATTTTGAACGCATCGCCTCCGCTGCATGGTTCGGCATCCCCCTCCACAAGGAGGCAATGGGCCTCTTCGCCATTGACGGCAGCCCCGAGTTCATCAGCGCCCTCTTCACCATCATCCCCATCGCCCTTGCGACCATGATGGAGCACGTCGGCGACATTGCAGCCATCAGTGCTACCGTCGGCCACAACTACATCAATGACCCCGGTCTGAACCGTACCCTGATGGGCGACGGCCTCGCCACCGCGCTGGCTGGCCTGCTGGGCGGCCCGGCCAACACCACCTACGGCGAGAACACCGGCGTTCTGGCTCTGAGCAAGATCTACGACCCCCTCGTCATCCGCATCGCCGCTGTGCTGGCCATCATCCTGAGCTTCAGCCCCAAGTTTGAGGCCGTCATCAACACCATCCCCACCGGCATCATCGGCGGCATCAGCTTCGTGCTCTACGGCATGATCTCCGCCATCGGTGTCCGCAATGTGGTCGAGAACCGGGTGGACTTCACCAACAGCCGAAACCTCATCATCGCCGCTGTCATTCTGGTGTCTGCGCTGGGCTTCAACTCGGTGGGCGGCCTGACCTTCGCGGTCGCCGGTGTGTCGATCAACCTGTCCGGTCTGGCCATCGCCGCCATCGTGGGCATCCTGCTCAACGCCATCCTCCCCGGCAACGACTACGAGTTCGACTCTGCCGACGGTGCCGATGCTCCTTCCAGCGGCAACCTGCAGGTCTGAGGCAGGCAGAAAAAGCCCTTTTTCGGCAGAAGTGACATCTTTTGTGTTCGTTTTTTGGACAAAGTGTGAGACTTTTATTAACTAAGAATAATTCTTAGAATCAGCCTTGACTAACTAGGAATTATTCGCTATAATAGACTCAGAAACAAGGCCTGCTGTACCAGAGCAGGCCACCCAATAACAACAAACAAAAATGGAGGATAAATCTTATGAAGAAGTACGTTTGCACCGTTTGTGGTTACATCGCTGAGGGCAGCATCCCCGAGCAGTGCCCTGTCTGCAAGGCTCCCGCTTCCGCTTTCGTCGAGAAGACCGGCAACACCTACGTCACCGAGCACGTCGTGGGCATCGGCAAGGCTGAGGGCGTTCCTCAGGAGATCGTCGATGGCCTGCGCGCCAACTTCGAGGGCGAGTGCAGCGAGGTCGGCATGTATTTGGCAATGGCCCGTGTGGCTGAGCGTGAGGGCTATCCCGAGATCGCTGAGGCATACAAGCGCTACGCCTACGAGGAAGCCGATCACGCTTCCCGTTTCGCCGAGCTGCTGGGTGAGGTCGTCACCGACAGCACCAAGAAGAACCTGATGATGCGTGCAGAGGCCGAGTGCGGTGCCTGCTCCGGCAAGATGGACCTCGCCAAGAAGGCTAAGGCTCTGAACCTCGACGCCATCCACGACACCGTCCACGAGATGGCAAAGGATGAGGCCCGTCACGGCCGCGGCTTCGAGGGCCTGCTGAAGCGCTACTTCAACACCGAAGTCTGAGCAAGGGTACTCCAGTCATTGTGATACGCCGCCCCGGCGTGCAGTTTACAGCTGCCGCCGGGGCGGCTTTTTGCATTTATTTTCCGGCTGTGTTATACTCTCTCTATCTCGACTTGGGGAAGAGGGAAGGATAAAAAACATGGAACAGCAACAATCGCTCCGCTATCATCTGCTGGACGAGCTGCGGGGGCTTGACCTCATCAGCATGATGCTCTATCACGGGATGTGGGATGTGGTCTTTCTCTTTGGCATCCCGCAGAAGTGGTACATCGGGCGTCCGGGCTTTCTGTGGCAGCAGAGCATCTGCTGGGTGTTCCTCCTGCTGTCGGGCTTCTGCCTGCCGATGGGGCGTCACCCCTTTAAGCGGGGAGCTGTCGTATTCGGGGCTGGCGCGCTGGTCACGGCGGTCACGCTGCTCTTCCTGCCGGAGGATGTGGTGTGGTTCGGTGTGCTGACGCTGCTCGGCTCGTCCATGTTCATCACGGCAGTGCTGGACGGCCTGCTGCGCCGCATTCCGCCTGCTACGGGTGTGGTGGTCAGCGCAGCGCTCTTCTGGGTGACATATCCCACGATGAGAGGCTTCTGGAACCTGCCCGGCGGGCGGCTGGCTCTGCCGCAGGCCCTCTATGCCAATGGTCTGACGGCCTATCTCGGCTTCATGCCGAAGGACTTTTTCTCCACCGACTATTTCCCGCTGCTGCCGTGGCTGTTTTTGTTCTGGGTGGGGTACTTTCTCCATCAGCTGGCGGGCCGTGCGGGGATGGAGCCTCTGCGCCGGTCGGTCTGCCCGCCGCTGGGCTGGATGGGGCGTCACTCGCTGGTGCTTTACCTGCTCCACCAGCCGGTCATCCTCGGCGTGCTGACGGTGGCATTCCGGCTGATGAGGGCAGCGTAAAGAACCAAAAAAGTTAGCACGCTTGACCGCTTGACAAAGCGGAGCAGCTGTGGTACTCTATGGATGGTTAGATAAACCTAACCCGAGAAATGCGTCTGAGCCTGTATCTGACGCATTTTTACAGGACAGAAAGTTAGAAATGGCTAACCAAATAAAGCAAAAGTGAGGCTGAACATTATGAGCAAAGTAGCAATCGTATTCTGGAGCGCAACGGGCAACACCGAGACCATGGCAAACTGCATCGCTGAGGGTGCAGGCGCTGCCGCCGCCATCGTGCCCTGTGCCGAGATGGACGCAGCAAAGCTGAACGAGTATGACGTGGTGGCATTCGGCTGCCCCGCAATGGGCGCGGAGCAGCTGGAGGAGAGCGAGTTCGAGCCGATGTTCGCAGGCCTCGAGGGCTCTCTGAACGGCAAGAAGGTGGCTCTGTTCGGCTCCTACGGCTGGGGCGACGGCCAGTGGATGCGCGATTGGTGTGAGCGCGTCAAGGAGGACGGCGCACAGCTGTTCAGCGAAGAGGGCCTCATCTGCAATGAGACTCCTGACGACGACACGCAGGCTGCATGCCGCAAGCTGGGCGCTGATCTGGCCAACTGGTAAAAAATAACACCGATACATCCTGCATAACGCTTTGTCCTTGGGGCAACCTAGGGACAAAGAGGTGATGAACAAATGGAAAACACAGGTGTTCGCTGTGATGTCTGCGAGTGCCGTCACAACGTGGAAAGCTGCAAATGTGATCTGCCGCAGATCACGGTGACGGAGCGCTGCACCTGCTCTTCGCAGCAGGTGGACATCCCGCACTATTGCCAGAGCTACGAGAAAAAGTAACCTCTGCGCATAAAAAAGACCTCTGCCCGGCAAAGCCGTCGGGCAGAGGTCTTTTGCTGTCAGTGGATGGTGACGCCGAAGGTGGGAAGGCTGCGCAGCAGGCTGCCTACACTGTGCATCTGGTAGGTGCCGAGGCCCAGAAGGCTGGCAGCCTTGATGTTATCGGCACGGTCATCGATGAAGATACACTCGTCGGCTTTCAGCTGGTATTTGTCCAGCAGCGCCTGATAGATGCGGGGGTCGGGCTTGTTGATCTTTACCTCACAGGAGGCTACGCCGCCGTCGAAGAGACCCTTGAAGTCCCGCTCCATCAGCAGGGCAAGCACATCCTCGGGGATATTGCTCAGGTAGTAGACGCAGTAGCCATGCTGCTTGAGCTGCTCGACAAGGGTCTGCATCCGGCGGCGGGGGCGGAGGATATGCATCCAGTCGTCCAGAACGCCCTGTACCTCAAAGGCGCGGCCTGCCTTTTTGGCCCGGTCGAGCATCCGGAGGTTCGCTTCGCCGCGGGTGATCCTGCCGGCATCCAGCAGCTGCCATTCCTCACTGCCGAAGGTCAGGGCAAAGACTTCGTCCTCCACCTCGTGGTTCCCGAACAGATCGACCAGATACTCGTAAGGGTCGAAATCCACCATGACGCCGCCGAAATCGAATACGATATTTTTATACATCCGTTATCCCTCTTAAAAAGTTGAAATTCACTGTGCCCAGTATAGCACATCCGGGGCAGGTTTTTCCAGCCCTTTTGCATTCTGATCTCCGCTCCGGCATAGGATGAAGGGAAAAGGGGGCGGGGGAACTATGACCTTTCGGGAACTTTGCACCAAGGAGGTCGTCCAGCTGAAGGATGGGGCCTGCCTTGGCCGGGTGGACGATCTGGAACTGGACGAGGCCTCGGCCCGCATCGAGAGCCTGCTTTTGCTGGGACGCCCCCGGCTGTTCGGGCTTCTGGGACGGGATGAGACGCTGACCATCCCATGGGCGGACATCGAGCGCATCGGGCTGGATGCCATCCTTGTGCGGACCGACATCCCGGCGGCACCACCCTCCCGCGGAGGACTGCTGGACAAATTACGTCAATGGCTGAACGGATGAAAGTTTTTCAACTGTTTTTTTGTCTGCCGGGACTGGATTTTGGAGGAAGGAGGATTATAATAGAAAACCGGACAGAACTTGCTGCCTATAAATGACAAGAAAAACCGCAGAAGTGAAAGGAACTTCTTTATGAAACACCATTCCAAGGCTGTGCCCGTCTGGCTGCACGGGGCGCGGCTTCTCTTTCCGCCCGCAGCTACCCTCCTGTTTCTGGTGCTGACCGAGTGGATCGCCCGGGGCACTCTGAATGCAGACACCTTTTTACAGTACATCTTCCCCCATGCGGAGGCCTATCTTCTGGCATGGGGGCTGCTCTTCCTTGTCTGGCTGGCGCTGGACTGGCTTACCCGCTTTGCTCCGCTGACAACGCTGCTGTCAGCCCTGCTGGGCTGTCTGCCCGCCACGGTGGATTTCTACACCCTTCAGCTGCGGGGTGAGCCGTTCCTTCCGTGGGACTTGGCACAGGTGTCCGAGGCGGCAGGTGTGGCCTCCGCTGCAGGCATCCATGTCCAGACCAGCATGATCCTCTCCGCTGTTCTGGTGCTGGCGCTGACGGTCGGCTCCTTCTTCCTCTACCGGGGACGGCAGAAGCTGCCGTGGGTGCGGCGGCTGGCGGGCTTTGCGGCCAGCACGGCGGCGGCCTGCGCCCTCGTCTTCGGTGTGTTTTTGCAGCCTGCCGTTACGCAGGCTCTGGGCATCCTGCCCGACGCATGGATGCAGGACCGCTACTATCGCTACTATGGCGTTGTCACCAGCTTCCTCACCAACCTGACGAATCTGGAGATCGACAAGCCCGAAAGCTACTCAGAAGAAGCCATCGACGCCATCCTCGACGACGTGGATGCAGGGGAGAAGTATACCACCGGCCCGGCCTACCCCGACTCCTACGCCGCCCAGACCCCGGCAGAGGAGCGGGTGGAACAGCCCACCATCCTCTATGTGATGGATGAGTCCTACTGGGATGTCTCGGAGCTGGAACAGTACGGCTTCCAGTTTGACACCGACGTCTCGGCCAACCTCCATGCGCTCCAGCAGAACAGCGCCTATGGCCGGGTCTACAGCCCCAGCTTCGGCGGCGGCACCTGTGACGTGGAGTTCGAGGCTCTGACCGGCTACTCGGTGTCCTATCTGCCAAACGGCAGCAAGCCCTATCAGCAGCATGTGACAAAGCCCATGTTCGCCCTGCCCAGCTACCTCAAGACGCTGGGCTACCAGACGGCGGCAGTGCACTGCTTCTGGGCCAGATATTGGAGCCGTGATACGGCCTACCCCAACCTCGGGCTGGACGATTTCATCAGCCTTGAGAAGATGCACGGCGTCGAGAAGGTGCGCCGCCACTACTGGACGACGGGCCTCGTCACCGACGACTCGATGGCCGACCAGATCATCGGCCAGTACGAGACGATGAAGGAGAAGTCTGACGCGCCGGTCTTCCTCCACGCCGTCACCATGCAGAACCATACCAATTATAATAAGGACAACTATCCCGACGACCAGCGGGTGAAGGTCACAGAAGCCCCGGCGGGCCTCAAGGCCAGCACCGTGGGTGCGCTGGAAGACTTTGCCACCGGCATCCGGGACGCCGACGCCATGCTGGGAAAACTGACGGAGTACTTCTCGCAGGTGGACGAGCCAGTCATTCTGGTGTTCTGGGGCGACCACTACAACCCCATCGACTCTAACTACGATATCTACACTCGCAGCGGCTATGCCAGCGATTCCAGCGCCGATCCCCGTCTCCACCAGACGACGCTGCTGATGTGGTCGAACTACTCCGACCGCGCGGTCGATCTCGGCACCATCGCAGCCTACGACATCTCGCCGGTGATGATGGAGCTGTTCGGCCTGCGTCAGCCTCTCTACTTCCAGTTCCTTGGCCGCCAGCTCCGCGCCGCCTACCGGGCCAACACCCGGGGCACCATCATGGAAAAGGACGGCACGACCTCGAACGAGCTGACGCCCTTGCAGCAGAAATGGAGCGACGAGCACTGGCTCCTTCAGTATGACCTCATGTTCGGCAAGGGGTATGGACTCGGCCGGATGGGCCTTGAGGAGCTGGCCGAGGACGCAGAGTGACGAAAAAGTGCGTTCCATTTTAGAAAAAAGCACGAAAACCCCTTGCAACAGCGCTTCGTTTGTGCTATTATTACTTAGCATTACACACGCATCACTATGCCCTTTTGTGCTCTTAGGAGTGGAGGGCAGTCCGCCGCCGTCCGATACGGCGGCAGATCACGGTGTGCGGAGGCAAAACAAATTTTGGAGGTAATTTTACTATGGCAGTCGTTTCTATGAAGCAGCTTCTCGAGGCAGGCGTTCACTTTGGTCACCAGACCCGCCGCTGGAACCCCAAGATGGCGAAGTATATCTTCACCGAGCGCAACGGCATCTATATCATCGACCTGCAGAAGACCGTCAAGAAGCTGGACGAGGCTTACAACTACGTGAAGGAAGTTGCAGCTGAGGGCGGCGACATCCTGTTCGTCGGCACCAAGAAGCAGGCTCAGGAGTCCATCCGTGACGAGGCTCTGCGCTGCGGCATGCACTATGTCAACGCTCGCTGGCTGGGCGGTATGCTGACCAACTTCCGCACCATCCGTAAGCGCATCGACCGCATGGCTCAGCTGCAGAACATGAAGGACAACGGCACCTTCGAGCTGCTGCCCAAGAAGGAAGTGGCTAAGCTGGAGCTGGAGATGGAGAAGCTGGACAAGTACCTCGGCGGCGTCAAGAACATGAAGACCCTGCCCAAGGCTATGTTCATCGTCGATCCTCACAAGGAGCGCATCGCTGTTGCTGAGGCCCGCAAGCTGAACATCCCCATCGTTGCTATCGTTGATACCAACTGCAACCCCGACGAGATCGATTACGTCATCCCCGGCAACGACGACGCTATCCGCGCTGTCAAGCTGATCGCTGGCGCTATGGCTGACGCTGTGCTGGAAGGCAAGCAGGGCAATCAGGAGGCCGCTCCCGCTGAGGACGCAGCAAACGCCTGATTTTCCCGATTCTCACAAACCGATCAATAATGTGTAAGGGAGAATACTAAAATGGCTATTACTGCAAAGGACGTTATGGAACTGCGCAAGCAGACCGACTGCGGCATGATGGAGTGCAAGAAGGCTCTGACCGAAGCTGACGGCAACTTCGAGAAGGCTGTCGAGATCCTGCGTGAGCGTGGTCTGGCTACCGCCGCCAAGAAGGCAAGCCGCGTGGCTGCCGAGGGCATGGTCTACGCTGATTACTGCCCCGAGTGCAAGGTGGGCGTCGTCATCGAGGTCAACGCCGAGACCGACTTCGTCGCCAAGAACGACAAGTTCGTTGCCTTCGTCAAGGAGGCCACCAAGGTCATCATGAAGCAGAACCCCGCTGATGTCGAGGCTCTGATGGCATGCAAGACCGAGAGCGGCGAGACCGTCGATGAGGCTCTGAAGAACCTGATCCTCGTCATCAAGGAGAACATCAAGGTCCGCCGTTTCGTCCGTTACGAGGGCGTCTGCTCTGCATACGTCCACGGCGGCGGCACCCACGGCATCCTGGTCAACTTCGAGACCACCAACGGCATCGAGGCTAAGGACGAGTTCGCTGCATACGGCAAGGATGTTGCCATGCAGGTCGCAGCTGCCAACCCCAGCTACGTCGATGAGGCTGCTGTCCCCGCTGAGGTCGTCGCCAAGGAGAAGGAGATCCTCCTCGCTCAGATGGCTAACGACCCCAAGAACGCCAACAAGCCCGACGCTGTCAAGCAGAAGATGATCGAGGGCAAGATCAAGAAGTACTTCAAGGAGAACTGCCTGGTCGATCAGGAGTTCGTCAAGGACGGCGACATGACCGTTGGTCAGTACACTGCCAAGGTCGCGAAGGATCTGGGCGGCGACATCAAGGTCATCAAATTCACCCACTTCGTCAAGGGCGAGGGCCTGGAGAAGCGTTCTGACGACTTCGCTGCTGAAGTCGCAAGCATGGTGAAGTAAGCCAGCTTCTACTGCTGAAGTAAACGAGAGCCGCAGTGCCTGTAACAGGGCGCTGCGGCTCTTTTTGTTTGCATTCGGATGCAGGATATGTTATGATACCAGCATCGGTGCATGGCTGTCTATGCAGGCATTGCAGAGAATGCCGCTGGAAAAGGCTCTGCTTGTCTCACCTGTGGTGGACATGGAAGACCTCATCACCCATATGATGCAGTGGGCGGATGTCATAGGGGCACAGCTGGAAGCGAAAGGAGAGATTCCGACCACCTTCGGCGAGACGCTTTCATGGCCCTATCTTTGCTGGGTGAAGGAGCATCCCATCTGCTGGAAGGTGCCGACACAGGTGCTCTATGGCGGTAAGGACAATTTGACCAGCCGCCCAGTCATCGAAGCGTTTTGCGATAAGAGCAGCGCAACACTGACCGTGATGGAAGAGGGAGAGCACTGGTTCCATACCGAGCTGCAATTGGCTGTTCTGCTGGAATGGGAGCGAGCACATATCTGAAAGAAGAGGAGAGAGGAAAACATGAAGATCGAACCCAGAACATTCACGCTGCCCAACGGAGAAATGCTGACGGTGCGCAGCTTATGCGCCGAGGATGCAGAGGCACTGGAGGTGTTCCGCTGTGCAATCTACAGCGAAACACACTTTATGGCCCGCTACCCGGAAGAAGGCGCGAATCTGGAAACGGTGCAAACCGGGCTTGCAGCCTGCGGGGAAAGCCCTGTGAACTTTGAGGTGGGCGCTTTTGCCGGAGAAAAGCTGGTGGGGGAGTTTGGTGTTGCACAGGTGCGACCGCATATCAAATACCGCCATCGTGCCGTAATGGGCATCTCCGTACGGAAAGATCACTGGGGCTGCGGTCTGGGCAGTTATCTGATGCAGCTTGCCATTGACCAGACCCGCTCCAACGGCTTCGAGCAGCTGGAGCTTGGGGTGTACAGCGATAACAGCCGTGCCATCCATCTCTATGAAAAGTTCGGATTTGAGCGCTGCGGCATCCAGCCACGGGCCTTTAAGCTGAAGGACGGCACCTACCGGGATGAGATCATCATGGTGAAGATGCTGTAACCGGAAAAGAACATAATGAAACGCCGCTGACGGTTCTGAAGCCGTCAGCGGCGTTTTGCGCTTATTCAGTCAACAGCAGTCAGTAAATCAGACGTTGACCTCGCTGTTGTGCTCCGCCTTTTTGTAGGCGGAGGCGGAGTGGAACACGATGTTCAGGCCCAGAACGATCAGCAGAACAGCAAGGATGAGCTGCAGGCCGTTGGCGATGAACACAGCACCCCAAGTGGTCTCACCGGCAGGGATGGTGACAGAAGCAGCATTGCTGATGGCCTTGACCATAGCGATGAAGCGCTGCACCAGAGCAGTGAAGGTGACGCAGAGCATAATGACCAGCGGGGGGAAGAGCATCTTGTTGTTGCGGCCAGTGACCTTCAGGAAGACGCACAGGGTGGCGAGGACCAGAGCGCTCAACAGCTGGTTTGCAGAACCAAACAGAGGCCAGATGTTGGCGTAGCCGATCTTGGTCAGGATGAAGCCGAACACCAGAGTGATGAAGGTAGAGAAGTAGACGTTGCACAGCAGCTTGCGCCAGCCCTCAGCGTGCTCCATATCATCGACGCTGAACAGCTCCTGAAAGCTCATGCGGCCGATGCGGGCCACGGCGTCAAGGCTGGTCAAGGCCAGTGCGGAAACGCACATGGTCATAAAGACGGTAGCAGCATAAGCGGGGACGCCGAACATCTCAAAGAAACCGGCAACGCCACGGCTGAAGATCTGGAACGGAGTACCGGCAGCGGGAGTGCCGTCAGCAGCAGCTGCAGCACCGGCGACGCACAGAGCCAGAACAGCCAGCAGGCTCTCCAGGATCATTGCGCCGTAGCCGATCTTCAGCATATCCTTTTCGTTTTCGACGGTCTTGGAGGAAGTGCCGGAAGAGACGAGGCTGTGGAAGCCGGAGACAGCACCGCAGGCCACGGTGACGAACAGGATGGGGAACATCGTGCCCAGCTTCTCGTTGGTGAAACCGGTGAAGACGGGCAGATTCATGGTGGGGTGGGCGACCAGCAGGCCGACCACAGCGCCGATGATCATGGCCACGAACATAAAGGTGGTCATGTGGTCACGGGGCTGCTTCAGCAGCCACATGGGCAGAACAGCGGCAAAGAAGATGTAGACGAAGGTGATATAGCTCCATGCAGCCTTGCCCAGAATGATCGGCAGGTTTGCACCGATGACGAAGGAAAGGACGATGAAGACGATGCTGATGACGCTCTCCTTCCAGCCGGAGAAGTTGAACTTCTTCTGGACGAGACCAAAGACGACTGCAAAGACCATGAACATGATGGAGACCATACCGGCAGCACCGTTGGTCTGAGCAGCCTCGACCAGAGCACCGTCTGCGCCGAAGGCGTTGAAAGTGCCGGCGACCATGTCTGCGAAGGCCGCGATGACGATGCCGCAGAACAGCCAGCAGAACAGCAGGAACAGCTTACGGCCGGTCTTACCGATGTACTTTTCGATCAGCATACCCATGCTCTTGCCGTCGTTCTTGACGGAAGCGTACAGAGCGCCGAAGTCGGTGACAGCACCGAAGAAGATGCCGCCGATGAGCACCCACAGCAGGACGGGCAGCCAGCCAAAGGCTGCGGCCTGAATGGCACCGGTGACAGGGCCAGCACCGGCAATGGAGCTGAACTGATGTGCAAAGACGGTCCAGCCGTTGGTGGGGACATAGTCACGGCCGTCCTCGTGGACGACTGCGGGAGTCTTGGCTTTGGGGTCGATGCCCCATTTGTTGGCCAGCCAGCGGCCGTACAGCGTATAAGCGCCGAACAGACACACGGCTGCGATCAAAACGATGACCAGCGTATTCATTTCTCTATACCTCTTTCCTTTCTTTCACACCGGCAACCGGCAACGTGTCAGGCAGGGCGGCTGTGCCCAAAAGCAGAGCAGGCGAAACGGCCCGGAGGGTGAAAAAAGCCTCCGTCCTCACTGGAAGGATAGAACACAAGGATGCATCCTATCTTCCTCGAAGACGAAGGCCAAACGGCGTATGCACACCGGTCGTTCTCCGCGGTACCACTTCGTTTGCTGCTTTCAGGAGCAGCCGCTTGCGCGTACAGGCGTTTGGCCACCGATACGCTGCCCTGTAACGTGGGCTGGACGGCCACGCGCTACTGCCCAAAATGGGGTTCACGCGGGCTGCTCGCAGGTGAGGGCTGATCGCACTGTGCTGCCGCCTTGCACCGGAATGGCGGCTCTCTGAGCGCAGGGAATGCGAAAAGTCATGTCCTGTTCATTGCATTTGCCGAATGATTGTGTATACTTTAGTCCCGATTTCATAATTTGTCAATATATTTTGGGCAAGTTAGGAGACTCTTCCATTTTTGCGGCGGCGAAGATAAGAAATTTTAGACGATTTTTGTTCAAACGTGAGATGAATAAAACTGAACACGACGACAGATGAAATCTGATAATCTTTGCCAAAGAAAATCAAAATGCTTGACTTTTGCGCTTTCAAGTGCTAAAGTACTAACGTAACAAGAGCATGAAAGATCCTCTATTCTATCACAAGAGCAAGGCAAAAAAATCGTGCAGCAGGAAAACAGCATAAATAGGTGATTCCATGCTGCTGCCATCGCATGAAAAAGTTGAATTACTATCCATGAAGTGCCGCAAAGGAGGCAGCTATGGCGGATAAAAACCCCAGAAGAAACCCCACCACCGATGCATTGTTCGATGCGATCCTCAGCTTGGAGACGCGGGAAGAGTGCTATAACTTCTTTGAGGACCTCTGCACGGTCAAGGAGATCTCCGATATGGCCCAGCGGCTGGAAGCGGCGAAGCTTCTGCTCAACGGCAGTACCTACGACCAGATCGTGAAGGCCGTGGAGATCAGCACAGCCACCATCAGCCGCATCAACCGCTGCATCCAGTATGGCTCCGGCGGCTACCGCGATACCATCGAGAAAGTGCAGAAGGCCGCAAAGCCGGAGTGACATCCGGGCGGGGCTGCACATAGGATGGACTGTGCCCTATCCCTATGAGAGAAAGGAAGGTCCTTCTTATGGCTGATACCACCAACTGCACCCACTGTGTTGCCTGCGATTGTCCCGCCCTGCCGCGCGTTACCTTCGATCAGGCAGTCATCGACCTGATGGAGAGCATCGCTCTGCAGGAGTCGGCGCTGAGCCATATCCTCTGTGCCGAGACCCAGAAGATGAAGACGGCCCTCAGCATGGAGGAGCTTGACCTGTGCAAGCTGCTGGAGGTCAACGACTCTGCCACCAACATGGTCCACGCCGTGGCGAACCTTGAGCTGGTGCTGAAGGAGAAGCTGGAATTTATCGCCAACAACCTCTACTATCCCTCGACGGAGAACAACACCTGCACCACCACCGAGAGCTGATGTCAGGTGAGAGGAGAAAGTAAAAACGGACAAAAGGCCCTTCTGTGCAGGACGGACTGCGCGGAGGGGCCTTGCTGTTCCCGAGAAATACAGAGCGAATGCCCGGCGTCGGGAGCGCTCGTGCAGCGGGGGCCTGCATAAAAATATGTATAAAAGTCTGAAAAGTGTTTTGTTGGAATTGCTGAATATCGAAATCTGTGCTATACTATATAGTGTTTATCTAAGAGAAAGGGGAACCTGACCTTGCTGCACTACGATGCGATCCTGTTTGACGTGGACGGTACGCTCATTGATTCCGCCCCCGGCATTCTCAATACACTGGAAGAAGTTTTTAAGGCGATGGGCGTGGATGTCACCCGGAGCGACCTGAACCGCTACATTGGCCCGCCCCTCCGCAAGAGCTTTGGCGAGCATTTTTCGGATCCCGCCAAGATCGAGGAGGCCACCGAGCGCTACCGCACGAGCTATGCCGTCAAGGGCAGCCATGAGGGGGATGCTTACCCCGGCGTGGTGGAGATGCTGGGCCGCCTCAAGGCCGCAGGGCTGACCCTCTGCACGGCCACCTGCAAGCCCACCCATGTCGTGACGCCCATTCTGGAAGAGCAGGGGCTTTCCTCCTACTTTTCGTTCGTGGGCGGCGCGTCAATGGATGAGAGCCGCGACAACAAGACCGACGTCATCCGTCATGTCCTCGACCAGCCGGTCATGCAGGGCAAGCGGGTTCTGATGGTCGGCGACCGCCGCGACGATATGCAGGGCGCAAGGAACTGCGGGCTGGACGCCGCCGCGGTGCTGTACGGTTACGGCAGCAGGGAGGAGGTCGCCCCCTTTGCACCGGTCTTTATGGCCGCAGACTGCAAGGAACTGACGGAATGGATCCTCCGCCCTGTGGACGAGCTTTCCCATTCCTGAACGAGAGGAATCGTGTTTATGAGTCGAAAAATGCAATCGGAAAAAGAAAATATGACTCTCATGCAGAAGCGGGCCGTTCTGGTCTGCGTTCTCTGTGTTCTGGCCGTGCTGCTGACCTTCGGCATCACGACCGCGCTCTTGAAAAAGGGCGGCGACGCCCCCGCGCCCTCGGTCTCTGAGCCGGCGGCAGACCCCGCTCCGGGCGAAGACCTGTCGAGCCATTACCAGATCGACAACGCCTCTGCCGCCCTGCTGACGGAGACCGCCGACGCCGGTGCGGATTACCTGAACGACACCCTCTTCTTGGGAGACTCCAATACCGTCCGCCTCTACAACAACGGCCTTATCTCGCTGCAGCAGTTCTGCGCGAAGGAGGGCATCGGTACGCAGGCGGCGCTCAACGAGGGCATCGTTACCTTTAAGAAAGATTCGAACCACTACACCATCCCGCAGGCTGTGGCCATGATGAAACCCCGCCGGGTGGTCATGACCTTCGGCACCAACGACACCGGGATGGAAGTCTCGGACTTCATCGCCCACTATACGGCGCTGGTTCAAGCCGTCCAGCAGAGCTACCCCTATACCGACATCATCGTGAACACCGTGCCGCCTGTCCCGGTCGATCACTCCAACTATCCCCACATGGACCAGTCCAAGATCGACGACTTTAACATGGCTCTTCTGAATATGTGCGAGCAGCTGGAAGTCCGTTTCCTTAACTCTGCCGAGGCTCTCAAAGGCAGCGACGGCTACGGCATCGCGGACTATTATACCAGCGGCGACATCCATCTCAAGAGCGTCGGCCTCAAAGCTGTGCTGAATTATATCCGCACCCATGCCTGTCAGACCGATGACCGCCGCCCGGACACCAACAACATCCCCACCCGCACGATGGAGTATGTCTCCAACCCCAGCTCCGCAGTGGCCGCGCCCAGTTCGGAGGCTGCAAGCTCCAGCGGGAGCCAGAGCGAAAGCGCCAGCAGCTCCGAAAGCTCGAGCAGCAGTGAGAGCACCAGCTCCAGCGAGGGCAAGAAGTTCGAGGCCCACTACCATGTGGACAAGAACGGCGGCGGCACTCTGAGCGTGGGCGGCGATACCGGCAACAACTCTGTGACCTATACCGTCACCGACCCCAGCAAGTCCATCACGGTGACTGCTGTCCCGGCGGACGGCTATGTCTTCGTCAAGTGGAGCGACGGTCTCACCAGCAAGACCCGCACCGATACCGATTTCAAGCAGAATCTGGATGTTACGGCGGTGTTTGGCGCTGCGTCCGTCCACATCACCAGCGAGGGCAAGGGGGCTGTGGGCAGCTCCTATACCTTCAAGGCCAACCTCAGCGGCAAGTATGCCAAGGCCGAACACCTGCGCTGGTACGCCAATGGGCAGGAGGTCACGCAGGCGGCGGGCAAATCCACCATCACCGTTGTGGTGGACAGCTCGATGGTCAACGCCTCCTACAAGATCCACGCAGTCGTCACCTATAACGACTGCAAGGTGAGCAGCAACACCCTGACCATCACCATCGGCAGCGGTGTGTCCAGCGAGTCTGCTCCTGCCAGCAGCTCGTCCTCGTCTAATGCCGGTTCTTCCGGCAATACATCCGCTTCGTCTTCCTCTGCAAGCTCGGGCAGTTCCAGCAGCTCGTCTTCTGGCAGTTCCGGCAGCAGCTCCTCCCACAGCACCAGCAGCTCCTCGTCTGCATCGTCCAGCACGTCGGGCAGTTCCAAGGCAGAGTCGGAATCGAAGCCGGAGTCCAAAGCCGAGTCCAGCTCGGAGTCCAAGGCGGAATCCAAGTCCGAGGCCTCTGCCAGCAAGGAAACCGAGAGCAAGGCAGAATAAGTTTCACCCTTCTGCGTCCGGCTGCATAGGCTGGGCCGAGAGGAGGCGAGCCGATGGTCTGTGAAGAAATGCGAGTTCCCGGGCTGCCCGGTGCAGAAGATGTGACGGACGGCAACGTGGATTACTACGACATGGACTGGGAGAATATCGAGAACGGCGTGACGGAGGAGCAGATGGCGAAGTGCATCGCAAAAGAGTGCTCCTGTAAGCCGGAGCCGGACTGCGGCGGCAATCTACCGGAGCAGTCTGACGAGGAAGCTTATGAAGTGACGCTGGAAGGATAAAAATTACGAGAAGCCAGCTCTGCCGGGCGGGGCTGGCTTCTCGCTGTTCTCAAACCGCAGCCGTTGCCGCGCCCGCTTTTGAGCGGCGGGCTGCACGAAAAAATGATAGAGAAGGGAAAGACAAATGGCAAAATACTATTGCATCCTCTTCGATGCGGACAATACGCTTCTGAATTTCGACGCTGCCGAAAGCAAGGCTCTGGCTGAAACGCTGGTGGAATATGGCATCGAGCCGGACGCCGAGACGGTGCAGACCTACCGCACCATCAACGAAGAGCTGTGGCGTCAGCTGGAAAAAGGCCAGATCCGCCGCGATAAGCTGATGGGGGAGCGTTTTACCCGCTTCCTCAAGGCCATCAATGCAGCAGGCGATGGCGTGGAGATGAACCGCTGCTACCTCGAGCGCCTGTCCACCCATCCCGACCTGATGACCTCCAATGTGCTGGATGTCCTCGGCGAGCTTTCGGAGGTGGCGACGCTGGCGGTCGTGACCAACGGCTTCGAGAAGGTACAGAGCCGCCGGGTGGCGGAGTCGGGCATCCGGAACTACCTTGAGGACGTCTTTGTCTCTGAAAAGCTGGACAGCGAAAAGCCCAGTCGCCGCATCTTTGACGCCGCTCTTCGCGCACTGGGCGTGGAAAACCGGGAGCACGTTCTGGTGGTGGGCGACAGCCTCACCAGCGACATTCAGGGCGGCGTGAATGCAGGTCTTGACACCTGCTGGTTCAATCCCGGCCATGCGGAGAACCCGGGCAAGGTGACACCTACCTACGAGATCGCCTCACTGGAAGAGCTGTATCCTCTGGTGATGGAGCCGGAAGAGCTGGCGAACCTCGGCCTCAAGCACCGCCGCCATCAGCCGTAACGGCGGCGGGACGTCCGTATCCACCCCCTACTGGAAAAGAACACGGAAGATTATTATGCTGATTCATTTGGAAAAACTCGGAAAGAGCTTTGGCGAAAAGGTCGTCCTGCACGACGTGAGCGCCAGTGTAGAAAAGGAAGACCGCATCGGCATCGTGGGTCAGAACGGCGCGGGCAAGACGACGCTCCTCAAGATCCTGACCGGCGTTTACACCGACTATGACGGGGAATTCAGTGTGACCCATGGCGTGACGCTGGGCTATCTGGAACAGAACGCAAAGCTTGACACGACACTTGATATTTACGGGGAGATGCGCTCTTCCTTTGCCCCTGTGCTGGACGCGATGGCCCAGATGCAGATCTTGGAAAAGAAGATGGCGGCCGCTCCAAATGACCCTTCGCTGCTGGAAAAGCACGATGCACTGCAAAACATCATCGACGCGGCCGACGGCTACAACATGGACGTCAACATTAAAAAGGTGCTGTCCGGCATGGGCTTTGCGCAGGATACATGGGGCAAGAACGTGGGCGTTCTGTCCGGCGGTGAGCTGACCCGTCTGCGTCTGGCAAAGCTCTTGCTGGAAAAGCCGGATGTCCTTATTCTGGACGAGCCGACCAACCACTTGGATTTTGCCACGATGGAATGGCTGGAAAGCTACCTCAAGGGCTACTCCGGTGCGGTCCTTGTGGTCAGCCACGACCGCTATTTCCTCGACAATGTCTGTACCAAGATCTGGGAGGTCTCCTTCCAGACCATGACCACCTATAAGGGCAACTTTTCGGCCTACCTGCCCCAAAAGGAAGCCGCTGACGCCCTGCGCCAGAAGCAGCATGACGCCGATGTGGCGCTGGCTGAAAAGCTGCAGGACTACATCGACCGCAACCTCGTCCGCGCCTCCACCACCAAGATGGCCCAGAGCCGCCGCAAACAGCTGGAGAAGCTGGAGATCACAGAGGCTCCGCAGGACGAGACGAATCAGCTCAAATTCCGCTTCGAATACGACGTAGAACCGTGGAATGAGCTGGTGCTGCTCAAGAACCTGACCATCAAGATCGGCGATCGGACTCTGCTGGAACCCTTTACCTATACGGTCTGCCGCGGCCAGCGGCTCATCATCGCCGGACCCAATGGCGCGGGCAAGTCCACCCTGATGCAAGTGCTGGACGGCAAGCGCCGTCCCTCCGGCGGTATGGTGCGTCTGGGGACGGGCGCACGGCCCAGCATCTTTGCCCAGCAGCAGAACCGCATCGGCGCAGGCCGCGTCATCGACGTCATCTGGAACAAATACCCCCGAATGACCGAATTGGAAGTCCGCAGCCATCTGGCGAAGCTGGGCTTCCGGGGGGAGACGGTCTTCAAGCCCTGCGAAGCCCTGTCCGGCGGCGAGCTGGCCCGTCTGCGCTTCGCGGAGATCGTGCTGGAACGGCCGAATCTGCTTTTCCTCGACGAGCCGACCAACCACTTGGACATCTACACCCGCGAAAATCTGACCGAGGCGCTGATGGCCTACACCGGCACGCTGCTCCTCGTCACCCATGACCGTCATCTGATGAACAGTCTGGCCTGCCCCATCCTCTATCTTGAGGACGGCAAAGCGGTTATTTATCCCAGCTACGATGCCCTGATGGGCCGCGCCGCTCCTGCCCCCGCGCCAGAGAAGAGCGGCGAGCCTGCTAAGGCAGGCTACGGCAAGGAACAGCGCCGCCGCCGGGCAGAGCTGCGCGCCAAGATCAAAGCCTGCGAGGACGAGATGGAGGCCTGCGGCGCCCGGGAAGTGGAGCTGGAAAACGAGATCAACTCACCGGAGGTCTACAACGACCCGCAGCTCCTGCGGGAAAAAAGCGACGAGCTGAGCGACCTGCGCTTCCATCAGGACGAGCTTTTTGCCGCGTGGGAAGCCGCTGTCGAGGAGCAGGAGCAATACGAGCAGTCCGCAGGCGAAGAATAAGCTGCGGCACAAAGGGGGAGAGCCAATGGCAAACCGAGATCATGATCCGAAGAAAACACACGAGATCGCACTTTCTGGCCTGCTGTTTGCGCTGGCGATGGCCCTTTCCTTTCTCGAGGGCACGCTGGTCATCCCGGGCCTTGCGCCAGGCATGAAGCTGGGCCTTGCGAACATCGTGGTGATGTATGCACTGTTTTTCATGGGAGTGCGGCAGGCGTTGTATCTCGACTTGCTCAAGGCGCTGTTCGTCTTCCTCGTCTCCGGGGGAACGGCAGGCTTTCTCTCCCTCTGCGGCGGGCTGCTGTCCCTGCTGGTGATGTGGGTGCTTTACTATAAGCTCCCGTTCCAGCCCACATGGTTCATCCTGTCGGTCTGCGGCGCACTGGCCCACAACATCGGCCAGCTGCTCGGCGCAGGACTCATCCTGTCCTCGGCGATGTCGCTCTATTATGCGCCGGTGATGCTGGTGCTGGGCCTTATCATGGGCGCGCTCACATCCCTGACCCTCAAAGCCATCCTCCCCGCACTGGGGCGGCTGGGCTACAACACCCGGGAAAAGCGCTGAACAGTTGCATCGAAAGAAGTTTTTCGCTATAATAAAATGATAGATTTGATTTGACCCTACAAAAAAGCCGCCCTTATGGGTGACTCGCATCCGAGGGACGGCTGGGAGGTTTTGCACTATGTCTGAAAAAGTTACGGTCAAGATGGAGCGGAGCGTTCTCCATCTTCCGGCCATCGCCCTGCGCGGGCTGGTGGTCTTCCCCAACAATCTGCTCCACTTCGAGGTGGGCCGCGAGAAGAGCATCGCCGCCGTGGAGTGGGCCGTCAGCAACAACTCGGACGTCTTCCTCGTGGCGCAGAAGGAGATGAAGGTCGAAGAGCCCAAGTCCGCCGACCTCTATACTTATGGCGTCGTGGCCGAGGTCAAGCAGGTGATGCGGGTGTCGGACGACCTCGTCCGCATTCTGGTCGAAGGCAAGTACCGGGCCAAGCTCTCCGAGATGGAGGACGACGGCAGCTTCCTGCTGGCCACAGTCCGTCCGGCTCCGGTAAAGATGGCAAAGCCCGAGGAAATGCCGGAGGCAGATGTCCTCGTCCGGAACGTCAAAAAGAGCTTCGACGAGCTTCTGGCGTTGAATCCCCATATCGGCAAGGATGTGGTATTTGCTATCACCACCAGCACCGACCCTGCCTTCCTGTCGGAGTACATCCCGGCCAACCTCTTGTTCCGCTTCGAGGACAAGCAGGCCATTCTGGACGAAGGCACCCTGATGGGCCGTCTGCGCCTGCTCATCGAGAAGATGCACCGGGAGCGCCGGATGCTTGAGATCGACAAGGAGATCGCCCAGAAGGTGGACGAAGCGATGGACAAGAACCAGCGCGACTACTACCTCCACGAGCAGCTCCACATGATCAGCGAGGAGCTGGGCGAGGACGACGACACCACCGCCGAAGCCGAGGAGTACCGCCGGAAGATCACCGCTCTCCATCTGGACGAGGAACGGGAGAAGAAGCTCCTCAAAGAGGTGGACCGCCTCTCCAAGATGCAGAGCAGCAATCAGGAGGGGACGGTCATCCGCACCTATCTGGATACCTGCCTCGATCTGCCATGGAACACCTTCACGGAGGATGATCTGGATATCGCCAAGGCCCAGCGGGTGCTGGATCGTGACCACTACGGCCTGAAGAAGGTCAAGGACCGCATCCTCGAGGTGCTGGCTGTCCGTAAGCTGGCCCCGGACGTCAAAGGCCAGATCATCTGCCTCGTCGGCCCCCCGGGCGTCGGCAAGACCAGCATCGCTCGCTCCATCGCCGAGAGCCTGAACCGCAAGTATGTCCGCCTGAGCCTCGGCGGCGTGCGGGATGAGGCTGAGATCCGCGGCCACCGCCGCACCTACATCGGCGCGATGCCCGGCAAGATCATCAGTGCGATGATCACCGCAAAAAGCTCGAATCCGCTGATGCTGCTGGATGAGATCGACAAGCTTGCCGGTGACTTCCGGGGCGACCCGGCCGCCGCTCTGCTGGAAGCCCTCGACCCCGAGCAGAACAGCACCTTCAACGACCACTTCATTGATATGCCGTTCGATTTGAGCCATGTGCTCTTTATCACCACGGCCAACGACCTCAGCGCCATCCCCGGCCCGCTGCGCGACCGCATGGATGTCATCGAGCTGCCCAGCTACACCCGGGTAGAAAAGTACAACATCGCCCGCAAGCATCTGGTGCCCAAGCAGCTGGATGCCTGCGGTCTGACCGGCAAGGTCGCCTTCTCCCAGAGCGCCCTCTACGGCATCATCGACGGCTATACCCGCGAGGCCGGTGTCCGCAATCTGGAGCGCACCATCACCAGCGTCCTGCGCAAGTGCGCCCGGAAGATCGCATCCGGCGAGGCAGAGAATGTCTCCGTCACCGGCACCAGCCTCGAAAAGCTGCTCGGTCCCCGGATGGTCAAGCCCGAGTTCCTGAACCGCACCAATGCCATCGGCATCGCCAATGGTTTGGCATGGACCAGCATCGGCGGCGAGACTCTGCCCATCGAGGTGCAGGTCATCGACAACGGCAGCGGCAAAATCACCGTCACCGGCTCTCTGGGCGATGTGATGAAGGAGAGCGCACAGCTGGCCATCACCTACGCCCGGGTCCATGCCGCTGAGTACGGCATCGATCCGGAGCGCCTCAAGAAGTGCGACCTGCACATCCACGCCCCCGAGGGCGCAGTGCCTAAGGACGGCCCCTCGGCCGGTGTCACTCTGACCACCGCTCTCATCTCCTGCCTGTCCGGCATCCCGGTGCGGGGTGATGTGGCCATGACCGGCGAGATCACCCTTCACGGCAATGTGCTGCCCATCGGCGGTCTGCGGGAGAAGAGCATGGCGGCGTACCGTGAGGGGATGAAGACCGTCCTCATCCCGAAGGATAATCTGTCCGACCTGTATGAGGTGGACGACGAGGTCAAGAAGAACATCGAGTTCCTGCCCATGTCCAATCTGTCGCAGGTGCTTGCCGCCGCACTCCTCAAGCCAAAGACGGTATCGGCGGGCCATCCCCGTGCCAAGAAGGGAAAGCCCGCTGAGGCTGCGGCCCTGCCGCAGCCGACCGAAAAGCCGCAGACGGGCGCGGTCTGCTGAGACGAAAGGAACGCAGCTATGAACTATAATAAAGCGGATTTCATTGCAAGCTACGGTATCTCCAGTCAGCTGCCCGAGAGCGATCGCCCGGAGCTGAGTTTCTCCGGCCGCTCCAACGTGGGCAAGTCCAGCCTTATCAACAAGCTTTGCAGCCGTAAGAACCTCGCCCGCGTGTCCAGCACGCCGGGCAAGACAGCGACCATCAACTTCTACGCCGTGGATGACTGCTATTTCGTCGATCTGCCCGGCTACGGCTATGCCAAGGTGAGCAATGCGGATCGTGAGCGCTGGGATGACCTCATCAACAGCTACTTCGAGGCGCAGCGCCATCATACCCTGCTCGTCCAGCTCATCGACTGCCGCCACGCCCCCAGTGCCGACGATTTTCAGATGCTGCGTTATCTGCATTACCATAACATCCCTTTCGTCGTGGCGCTGACCAAGGCCGATAAGCTTAAGAAGAGCCAGCTGGCCAAGACGCAGGAGGAGTTCGAAACGCTCTGCCTGCCGTATGGCTGCCAGAAGGTCGTGCTGACCAGCGGCGAGAATGGCTATGGCATCCCGGAGCTGCAGGCAGTGCTGGATGCTGCCATCGCAGCCGAGTACAAAGAAAACGCAGAGGACGCGGAGTGACCCAATGGCCTACAACGAATTTGCTTATTTCTACGATGAGTTCAACGGTGAAGCGGATTATGATGCGCTCTATGCCCATATCCACAAGGAGCTGGATGCTCACGGGATCCGTGACGGCATCCTCGCCGACCTCGGCTGTGGGACAGGGGAGCTGACCCTGATGCTCACACAGGCGGGCTATGATATGATCGGCATCGACCAGTCAGAGGAGATGCTCTGCGTCGTCCGGGACAAGGCCGAGCAGCTCGGTCTTTCCGGCGGGCTGCTTCTGCTGCGGCAGGATCTGCTCAAGCTTGACCTCTACGGCACCATCCGGGGGGCAGTGTCTACCTTTGACACTTTCAATCATATCCCTGATTTGGACAAGGCCATCGCCAACGCCGGTTTCTTTATGGAAAAGGGCGGTGTTCTCCTGTTCGATATGAATACGCCTTATAAGCACCAGAACGTGCTGGGGGAGAACGTCTTCACCTTTGAGGAGGAGGACGCTTCCTGCGTCTGGCGCAACCACTACAGCGCCGCCGACCGCCGCGTGGAGATCAGCGTGGACATCGACTACCGCGAGACGGGGGAACACTTCCACGAGCAGTTCTACGAGTACACCTACGACCTCGAGACCATTCGCACTGCGCTGGAAAAGCACGGCTTTGTGCTGGAGAGCGTCTGCGACGGCGAGAGCTTCGGCCCGCTGACCGATGAGAGCGAGCGCTACTTCTTCTGTGCAGTCAAACAGTATACCCAATTGGAGGATAAATAATATGTCGAATCTGATCCGCGGCATTTCTGAGAACGGCGGCGTCGTGTTCTGTGGCGTGGACTCTACCGAGATCGTCCGCAAGGCGGAAAAGCTGCATACCACCAGCGCTACCTGCAGCGCGGCTCTGGGGCGTCTGCTCACCGGCGTGTCTCTGATGGGCGCAATGCTCAAGGATGACGGCGATTCCATCACCCTGCGTGTGTCGGGCGGCGGCCCGGCGGGTGTTGTCATCGCCTGCACCGACGCACACGGCAATGTAAAGGGCTGCATCGACCATCCGCTGGTCGAACTTCCCGCAAAGGAGAACGGCCATCTGGATGTCGGCGGCGCCGTCGGAAAAGACGGTGTATTGACGGTCATCCGGGACAACAAGCTCCAGAAGGAGCCAACCGTCGGTCAGGTGCCGCTGGTGTCCGGCGAGATCGCCGAGGACATCACCAGCTATTATGCCTACAGCGAGCAGATTCCCACGGTCTGTGCGCTGGGCGTTCTGGTGGACAAGGATCTGTCCATCGTCTGCGCGGGCGGCTATCTGCTGCAGCTCCTGCCGGGTGCGACCGATGCCGAGATCACCCGTCTGGAACAGAATATCGCCGCCATGCCCTCTGTCACCGAGATGCTCCACGCAGGGAAGACCCCGCAGGATATGATGGAGCTTGCAATGGCAGGCTTCGACCCGCAGATTCTTGACACCCGCGAGGTGCAGTATCAGTGCGATTGCAGCGAGGAGCGCACGAAGAATATGCTTCTCAGCCTTGGCCGCAAAGAGCTGGAAAAGCTCCGGGACGAAGACCCCCGTTGCGAGGTGGTCTGTCATTTCTGCCACACCAAGTATGAGTTCGACCTGAACGAGCTTTTGGCAGAGACGATGCCGGACGAGAAATAAATGCTTCAAAAATCCATATTATAGAGCAGTTTGCATTTCTGATGTACAAGCAGGATCTGCGAACGGCATACCGCATTGTCGGAGCGGAAGTGCTCTGGGCAGTGCGGTATTTTTATTTGCAGATGTTTGCCACGATGGTATAAACGATCCGGTAGTGGAGCGTGCTTTCTTCGACAGAAACGTCTTCTTTGCGGGCCAGAAGCTCAAAATCGGGCCAGTTTGCCTGTAAAGCTTGTTTGCTTTGCAGCCTTGCGATAGCCAGAGCCTGCTCCTCTGTCCGCTCCAGATCAACAACTTCTTTATAATAATAGCTCGTCTCTTCGATAAAACATGGAAAAGGGATGCCAAAAGCTTCCGGCTGGTTGTGCCGGATGACGGCCTTGGCCTCAGATGCGGTGGGAACAGGATGAAGGGAGGGAAGAGCGATTGACTGCCCATTCCAGAACAGCGTCCGGCGCACGGTCTGCCTGCCGGTGAGTTGTTCGGTGGGTAGTGTAAGAGCTGCTTCCTGCTCGTCTTCCCACTCGAACTGCGCCCGGACGATGCCTGCGGCAGGCTGAAAAATGAGCGTTCCGTCCCGTTCGGTACGGGCTGTCCCGATGAGGCCCTGACCGGCTTCTACTGCCTGCCCGGGGACGACCAGCATCGTGCCGCTGACAAGGTTTGTGCTTACCACAGTGCCGGACACTTTGGCACGGAGACCGTGGAGCGTTCCGGCAGCAATGTCGGGCACAGGCTTTGCGACCGCTGCTTCTGCCACCAGCTTTCCTTTTGTAAAGTTGAGGCTTGCCCAAGAGAACTCGCCGCTCTGGAGCAGGGCGTATTCTCCGGCTGTGAGTTTGTCCTGCGTAACGACATTTCCCGGGAAAAGCCCGGCCTCCCACAGGACGACGGCGGCGCGCGCCTGCTGGCCGGGCGTCAGCCCCACCGGTTCGATGAACCAGACAAACCCTTGGAGCCAAAGCAGGAGCGGGAGAAAGACAAGACATCCTGCCCAAAGCCCTCGGCGCCGGAACAGAGGGCGGAGACGGAAAAAAAGACCGCAGCGCTTCTGGATGCGCAGCCGCACCCGCCGCTTGCGGGCCAGAGCAGCCAGCTTCCGGTAATGCCATGCAGCGCACCGGGCCGAAAATCCGCCGGGCCGGGGGACGACATCTGAAAGGGGAAGACTTCCGGCTGCGGCGGCCGTCAGCAGCCCCTCGGGATCACCATTCTGTGCGAAAAAGGAGATGCCTGCCCAGTGTTGGATCAGTTCCATGATAAAAGCTCCTATTCTTTCGAGAAGTCCGTCCGAAGGATCTGCCCACAAAGGGTGAGCCGCCGGGCAGAGAGCGTTTCAATCTTCAAATCGTCGCCATAAACGGTCAGGATGCCCCGGCCCAGCTCGAGGCAGAGCTTGCCTTTCTCATAGGAGCGGATACGCCGGAACTGTTCGATCTCCATCCGTCCGCCGCTCAGGTAAAACGAGGCCCGTCCGTAGAAGTTCTGGGGCGGCTGACGGAACATCCGCCGGAACCAGCCGCGCGGGGAGCATTTTTGCTTTCGTTTTCTTCCCACGCTGCTCCCTCCCGCCGTGCAAAATGCTGCCAATTACCACATATATATGGAAATGGAGGGTGCGCATATGATTCAGAAAGAGAAAATCCGGGACATGGGATATTTTCTGGCGGCATTGGCAGCGGGGCTTCTGCCCTTTGCCGCACCAGAGCGTTGCGCGCAGGCTTTACGGGAGGGGCTGGCGCTCTGCGGCGGTTCTCTGCTGCTCTCGCTGTTTCCGTTCCTCATCGTATCCACGCTGCTGATCCAGTGCCCGGCAGCGGGTGTACTGGGCTTGCCGTTTTATCCCGTGGAACGGCTTATCGGGGTGCGTGCTCCGGCAGCAGGGAGGGTGCTCCTCGTTGGATTTCTGGGAGGCTTTGCCCCGGCGGCCAGCGCAGCGGCTGAGGCCGTCCATTCCGGGCAGCTCACAGCCCAAGAGGCAGACGCCATCCTTCCAGCCTGTGTCTGTTCCGGCCCTTCCTTTGTGATACTGACGGTAGGACGATCGATGCTGGGCAGCGCAGAGCTGGGCGTTCTGCTGTTCCTTGCGCAGGTGATGGCGAGTTATCTGTGTGCCGCTCTTCTGGCACGGCTGGGGCCTCCACTCGCATCAAAGTGGTCGGAGGTCAAGCTTTCCGAGGCTCGTGTTCTCCGGCTGGACAGCATCATTGCACAGGCCGCACAGACTTATGTAAAGCTCTGCGCCTTTGTCCTGTTCTTCCGGATGCTGGCCGCAGGAGCAGGGGAAGTGCTGCCCTCCGGCGCGGGAGTTTTCTGTGCGATGCTGCTGGAAGTCTGCTCTGGCTGTGATCTGGCGGCCCAAAGCGGTCGGTTTGCAAGTATGCTGTGCTGTGCGGCATTGAGCGTACAGGGACTTTCTGTTCTGATGCAGGTGCGTACCATCTGCCCGTCGGAAATGACGCTCCGCCCACTGTACCGCGCCCGGCTGCTCCATCTGCCGCTTTCCCTGCTGCTGTTTTATCTTCTGCTTCCTCAGCGGGCGCAGGAGACCTTCAGCACCCTGTGCGGGCAGGTCATAACGATGCGCCGCCTCCCGCCAGACTGTGCGCTGCTGATCTTTGCCGGATGCTGCTTTGCAGTCTGTGAGCTGAGCCGTACCGTTGGAAGCGACAGAGAAGATATGAAAAAATCGTCCGATAAAGTTGCGAATCGATATTGACAGCTCCCGGCTTTTATGGTAGAATACTACACGTTGCAATGAGTGCAATGTGCTACTGTGGCTCAGCCGGTAGAGCAGCTCACTCGTAATGAGCAGGTCGTCCGTTCGAATCGGATCAGTAGCTCCAAAGTAAAATCCCCGAAAAGTGGCTTCTCGCCTAGCTTTTCGGGGATTTTTGTTTGGCTGGGAAAATGCCTTTCGAGGGGGATGTGGGCGCTAATTACCCCCATTTCGCGGAAAGTTTTGAAAAAAGGTGGCTCAAGAGGTGGCGCAAAAAGGGGAGAGAAACAAGGGCGTCAGCCCGAGTTGGCGCAGGATTTTTTGAGGTAGGTATCCAGGCGATTGATCTTTTTCTTTTTAAATTTTTTATCGAGAGCGGTGTAGATGCCCAGCGTGACCGAGATGTCCTTGTGGCCCATCTGATCGCGGGCGGTCATGACGTCCACGCCGGCGAAGTACATCAGGGTGCAGAAGGTATGGCGGAGCTGGTGCGGGGTAAAGGTGTCGATGAGCATGGGCAGGCCGCCTGGCCGATTTTTATTTTGCTGGCCGTCGTAGCCGTACTTGACGTTAAGGTCGCGCATGTAACTCTCCCACAGGCGCTTCCAGCCCTGCTCAGTCATCTGCCGGCCTTTGGGATTGTGGAGCACGTAGAGGCAGCCGTCCTGCTGGGTGCGGAGATAATCGACGAGGACCTTGGGGATACTGACGACGCGGACGCCGGCAGGCGTCTTGGGGATCTTGACCTTTTTGGCGCGGAAGTCGTAGCCCTTGCTGACCGTGATGGTGGCGTCGTCGAGGTCGATGTCCGCCCAGGTGAGGGCGGTGGCCTCGCTGCGGCGGAGGCCGGAGTAGAGCAGGAGCATGGCAGCTCGCTGGGCGGTGTGGGGCGTCTCACGGATCCAGCGCTGCTGCGCCTCGGTGATGGGGTCGCGGGGCTCCGACGCGGCCCCGGCGGGGGCAATGGTCTTGATCAGAGGGTTATACATCACGATCTCCGGGATGGCGAGGTTATACGCCGCCTTGGCGCTGCCGCGAAGGTTGGTGAGGGTAAAGTGGGAGAGGGGCGGCTTGCCGTCGTGCCAGTCGGCCAGCGTATTGAGCACCTGCTGGAAGTCGGACGCGCGCAGATCAGACGCCGGGACGTCCACCAGCTCGCCCCAGTGGGCTTTATTGGTGGCCAGCCGGTCAATGCTTTTTTGGCTGATGCCCTTTGCCTTTTTGGACGCGATGAGATTATCGTACAGGGTGCCTAAGGTGGCTTCGGCCTGCTGAGGATCCATGCCCTTGCCGATGGCAGTGCGATACGCTTCGGCAGCAGCGCGGGCCTCGCGCTCCGTGGAGCCGTAAAAGGACTTAAACTTTTTGCTGCCATCGTCCGCTTTGCCCAGATAGATACGGTAGCGGTAGCGGCCGTCAGAACCTTTTTTATTTTTGGCCATAAAAACTCCTTTCCGACTTGCTTGCCGATGCACATGAGGTATGGTATACTGGATGTGTCAGCAGGCAGAGAGTCATTGACTACGTTGTTTTTCTCCGACATTGCACCCCCATGCGCACCCCGGCAGCTTTTATCGTACAAGGCTGCCGGGATTTTTTCTTTTTTGTGGTCAATGCAGATGCGGGATGGTATAATAAAAAGATTTGAGAAAGACTTTACATTCAGAGGGTGATTGCATATAATAGAATTGCAAAGAGGATTTTGCAGCTTTGCACGTTCAAAAAACGAAGGAGGTCTTTTGGATGGCGACAAAGAGTATTACAAAAAATGTGGTGATACGCACAAAACCGCTTGCACGGAACTTTGTGAGAGCACTGGAAAACGCCGAAGGAAAGAGCAGCAAGACCGTTGTTGTGGACAAGACCGTTCATGAGATAAAGGGCGATACGCTGCGTGAGATGTTTGAAAAGAAATGACAGGATACGGACTTGTAAACCTGAAAGAAATGATTCAAGAAGTTGGAGAGGAACGCACAAAAGAAGTCCTCTCCACTTTTTCATGCCCACTGAATAAAGATGTAGAATACTTTTTGCATTCCAAAGCCATTGAATTTGCAAAGCAGGGAATCGCTCAGACACAGCTGGTGTTTACTTCCTATAAAGGAGAGCCAGTGCTGGTAGGCTATTTCACTTTGTCTAACAAGGTGCTGGAAATTCCCCGGAAGAGCGTAAGCAAAACAATGGCAAAGAAGGTCAACCGATTTGCGATGACAAGGGATATTCCATATGCTATGAATGACAACTACATGATTTCGGCACCGCTGATTGGACAGCTGGGAAAGAACTTTGCAAATGAGTACAACAAATTGATTCCCGGAGATGTGCTGCTGAAGCTTGCAACAGATAAGGTGCGGGCGATTCAGGCTGTGCTTGGAGGCAAGTTTGTTTACTTAGAGTGTGAAGACAAGAAAAGCCTGACGGATTTCTACTCCGAAAATGGCTTTGTCATTTTCGGAAAACGAAATCTTGACCGCGATGAACGGGATATGCAGTCCGGTCAGTACCTGCTGCAACTCCTGAAATATTTGGGATAAAGCCATATACGGCCTTGCACGAACGCCCCCGCTGGTGGAAACACTGGCGAGGGCGTTAGGTTTATGAATCGGCGCGCAGGAGGTCGGCGGGTCTGATGTGCAGGATGTCGCAGAGTGCAAAGAGATTATCTGTTTTGGGCATCCCGGCGCCTCGCTCATAATAGCTGATCGTGCCGATGGTGACACCAAGCTTCTCCGCAAGCTCCAGCTGCGTCAGCCCGGCGGCCTGCCGTGCCTCGCGGATGATACGGGCGGATTCGGGGTGGCTGCGGGTGGACATAAATAAGTACCTCAATTCAATTCGACAGTAAGGTCTGTAAGATAACAATGCTTGCAGACAAAACCGATAAATGATACAATAAAGTCAAACAAGTTCGCGGATGGCGCCTATAATAGAAGCGGTATTCCAGCCTACTACACGAGTTGCTTTGACGCGCAGATCGGCAGGCATAACAGAACTGCCCCGTGGCATAATAGCAATGACGGGCTTTCCCATTCGGAGAGCCTCATCTACCTCGTATTTCATCCAATCGTGATAGAGCGTATACATACCACCGATAACAAGGACGACCTGTGCTCTTTGGATTTTGGCGGTAATAGCCTGCGCGATTTCATGGGAAGATGCGTGGGAGCTGGAAAGTGCAAGGGGCTTTTCTTTTGGAGCAGAGTAGTTATAATAAGAAAACCAAGGAGAAGAGTTCAAGAGACTCACAAGGCGGTCATATTCATCGCCGTATCTCCACGCATGACTGATAAAAATGCGATAATCGTACAAAGCAGGCATCTTATACATCCTTTCTTATTCAGGAGAATATTATGAAATTCCAGAAAAAACCGGTCATTATTGACGCATACCAGACAGACAAAGATGTGTATATCGACACGTTGGAGGGTGTGATGCACGCCTCGCCGGGCGACTGGATCATTACCGGCGTCAATGGAGAAAAATACCCCTGTAAACCGGACATTTTTGAAAAGACTTACGAAGCAGTCCCTGACTGAGCTTTGTCCTTTTCGGTGACTGGCTTCGCATTGGAGGATTTCCATTTGCTGCCCTCAGAGGAGAGCAGATTTTCGATATTGTGAACGAACAGCTGCTCTTTCGTTTCATCTGCTCCATAAGGGAAGGCGTGCATCAGGTAGAGACTTTTTTCGTGCTTCAAGGCCTCACAGGCAGCGCGGTATTCTATCCAGTTTTCATGATAGCGATAAAGGCGCTCGACGCCTTCAATGATGGCAATCACGGCGCCTAATACACCTATTATAAAGGCCATTGCGGGGCATCCGACAGTATAACCAGAAAACAGGGGAATCGCTGCGGCGATGACAAGTTCTGCCAGTTGCAAGCGCTTATAGCGTTTCTGTGCCTGCTGCGATTTTCTGTCATACCAGTTGATCTGGTCGTCCAAGCGATTTTTAATATAACTGTTGATGTTACCGGGCTCAATTTCCGGAGGCGTATAATCTGGATCTTTTTGTTTCCGCTTCAACATATTCTATCGTCCATTTTCTATCCTCGGCACATTCGTGTCGGGGATTTTTTCATTTATGCTTCCTTTGCGCCCAAGCCAGACGCAGGACATTTTTTATAACGTCCGGTGAGGACGAGATCTTCGACGTACTCCACCGCCTTGATCTGGCCTTCCTCGTTGAGCTGATCGAAGGCTGCTAAAAGAGCGGACTGCTGGGGAGTGAGCTGCATATTGGCCTGCTGCTCAGAATCTTCCATGCCCATCAAATAAGTGGGAGTGGTATCCAAAACGATGGCGAGTTTTTCCAAAATAGAGCGTTTGAGATTGACGACAAGGCCGTTTTCATATTTGTAGATGGCTGCCTTTTGCACGCCAACTCGCGCACCCAGTTCTTCCTGCGTCATCTGGTGCTCGATGCGAAGCTGGCGTATCCGTTCGCCAGTGGTCATGAAGCATCACCTCTTTTGTTTATTGTGTCTTAATAATACCACATAAAATCTAAAAAGCAAGAAAAAATATCTTGACAGGATTCAAGAAAGATGCTAATATCTAAGTATCCTAAAAAGATACGGAGGTGATAGAGATGAATAAACGGAAACTGAATGCGGTGATGCAGTTACATGGCGAGTCACAACAGAATTTGGCGGACTATCTGCAGATGAGCCTTTCCCGTCTGAATGCTAAAATCAATGAGTACCGTGGGGCGCAATTTCGGCAGAATGAAATTGCAGCGATTCAGGAGCACTATGGTTTGTCGGCGGAAGAGGTCAACGAAATATTTTTTGCCTCAGCGGTATCCCAAAAAGACACAACGAACACATAAAATTTCCCCTCTTGAAAGTTCAAGAGGGGGGAGAGATGGACGAAATTGAGACTTACAAAGCAATGCCACCAATCAAAAGTACCACACTGCTAATCATCATTAAACTGCCGTAGGGCTTTTCCATATAGGCGTTATATGCATCACGTGTGAGTGCAACATTGTCTTTGTCGGGATTTTTTTCGCGAAGGTCATGTTTGATATTAACGACATTTATTGCGTTAATGACTGAGAACACGGCACCAACTAAGGAAAAAACTGCACCGGTACCACTAGAGCCACCAGAAATATATTCGATTTCATCCGCAGAAAGAATCGAAGAAGACGCAGGATAGCAAATCATAAAAATTCCTTTCTTAAAATCCATCTCTTAATTTTAAGATAACACAGAAAGATAGCAAATTCAAGACTGTTCGTGCTGACCCGCCGAAGAGTGCGTGAGAAAGGAGAAAAGAAGGTGTTTGCAAATCTGGTGGTGGAGCTGAAGAAGCATCACTACAGCCAGCGGGGGCTGGCGGCGTACATTGGGATCTCGGAAAGCTCGATGAATGACAAAATGAATGGCCGGACTCAATTTACCCTGCGGGAAGCAAAAGCCATTCAGGCGGTATTCGAAGGCCGTACACTGGACTACCTGTTTGAAGAAAAAGAATGAGCACCTGTGTTGCAGCACAGATGCCCAAAGGGAAAACGATTACTTTTTCTTGCTGGACTTGGACGGTCTGGTCTGTGCTAAGGCGCTGGCAGCAACGCTCTTTACTTTAGAGCCATAGCGTTTATCGCGCAAAATGGAAGACGCCTTGCCTGCGACGGCCTTGCTGGTCTGCTTTGAATTTGCCATGAAATGACCCCCTTTCTGTCGAGATATTGACAGTATAAGGGGCTGGCGGCAAAAAGGCAAACGAGCTATTTTCCCACAGAGTACCGATGATTCCATCAAAGGGACGTAAAGTGTCGTAAAGTACCATTAAGCTTCACGAGATTTTCACAACTGACCCGCCGAAGAGTGCGGGAGGGAGGAAAACATATGAACCGTTACATGATCGTGATCCCGGCGAAGAACCGGAGTTTTGTGCTCAAGTGCGACGAGGGGGACGGCGCGAAGCTGGAGACCCTGCAGAAGCTGGTGAGCGGATATGTGGAGACCGTGCCGTCGGCGCTGGACGCCACCTGGGCGCGGGAGGAAGCCGACCGGCTGGTGCTGCTGGTGGATGAGGAAGGGCGTCTGAAGTGCAAGCCTGCGAACCAGAAGGCCACGCAGCTTGCCCCGGCGGACGTCACGGCGAACGGCAAGCTGCCCATCGTGGGCGCTGCCGTGCTGATGTTCCAGCGGG
>ENA-OWYM01000038-OWYM01000038.1-human-gut-metagenome-genome-assembly--contig:-NODE-38-length-43693-cov-10.801916_pt1 | contig 43693 bp, 40 predicted proteins | sample MGYA00249748_ERZ652082 | MGnify/ENA primary metagenome ERZ652082 (study PRJEB26925, sample SAMN05827187) | human gut metagenome | biome: ENVO:2100002; feature: ENVO:00000062; material: ENVO:00002003...
CTGATCGGTCTCGTGGGCTCGGAGATGTGTATAAGAGACAGGGCTGGCTCCACGCCGCCCCGCCCCCGGCCCGCACCGGCAAGAGCGTGGCCGTCATCGGCAGCGGCCCCTCGGGCCTGTCGGTGGCCGAGTACCTCAACATCCGCGGCCACGCCGTCACCGTTTTTGAGCGGGCCGACCGGGTGGGCGGTCTGCTGATGTACGGCATCCCCAACATGAAGCTGGACAAATCCGTCATCGAGCGCCGCATCAAGATCATGCAGGCCGAAGGCGTGGAGTTCCGCACCAACATGGACGTGGGCGGAGCCGTGGATGCCGCCGAGCTGCTCAAGAGCTACGACGCCATCGTCCTTTGCTGCGGCGCAAAGAAGGCCCGGGACCTGAACGTCCCCGGCCGGGATGCCCGGGGCGTCCATCTCGCGGTGGACTACCTCACCAGCGTGACCAAGAGCCTGCTGGACAGCAGCTTTGCCGACGGCAAGGCCATCAGCGCCGCAGGTAAGAATGTCCTCGTCATCGGCGGCGGCGACACCGGCAACGACTGTCAGGGCACGGCCCTGCGGCAGGGCTGCACCGACCTGATGGCGCTGGAGATGATGCCCCAGCCCCCGAAGGAGCGTGCTGCGAACAACCCGTGGCCCGAGTGGCCCCGGGTGCTGAAGGTGGACTACGGCCAGACCGAGTGCCTCGCCAAGTTCGGCAAGGACCCCCGCGTTTACCAGACTACTGTGAAGGAGTTCCTGAAGGACGAGGCCGGAAATCTGACCGGCGCGGTCATCTCCTATCTGAAGCCTCAGCGCGACCCCGACACCGGCCGCACCAGCATGGTGCCCACCGGCGAGGAGTTCACCTACGACTGCCAGCTGGCTTTCATCGCCGTCGGTTTCGTGGGCTGCGAGGACTATGTCGCTGAGGCATTCGGCGTGGAGCGGAACGCCCGGGGCAATGTGGCCGACCAGAGCTTCCGCACCAATGTGGATAAAGTCTTCGTCTGCGGCGATATGCGCCGGGGCCAGAGCCTCGTCGTCTGGGGCCTGCGAGAGGGCCGCGACTGTGCCGCCGAGGTAGACCGCTATCTGATGGGTTACACCAACCTGTGACCCCCCTACTTCTGACATTCTCTTTCCTATCCTAAACAGAAACGGGAGCTTTCCTTTGCGGGAGGCTCCCGTTTCTGTTTCTCCAGTCTCCTGATTTCACAAAGCTTTCACAGTTAGCGCGTTCTATCTGCTTGCAAAAGATACCCCTAAGTGGTAAAATCAAGTCATCGGGAGGCTTACCCCCGCAGGGTACGTCCTCCTACATTGAACTACCCGGAAAGGAGCTATCTGCTATGACTGATGCTGAAAAGAAGCCCTGCTGCGCCGCTGCGCCTGCCGAAAAGGACACTGCCCCCTCCTGCTGCCGCCACAAGGACCGCACTCCCGAGGAGTACCGTGCCCTCGTCAACCGACTGAGCCGCATCGAGGGTCAGGTGCGCGGGATCCGCGCGATGGTGGAAAAGGATGTTTACTGCACCGATATTCTGGTGCAGGTGGCGGCGGTGAACGCTGCACTGAACGGCTTTTCGAAGGAGCTGCTGGGCCAGCACGTCCGCACCTGCGTGGCTGACGACCTGCGGAATGGCAGCAGTGAAAAACTGGACGAGCTGCTGACCCTGCTGCCCAAGCTCATGAAATGACCCCATTCCGGGCATCTTATGCAGCGGAAAGGAATCTGCAATGGAACAATACAATGTCACGGGCATGAGCTGCGCGGCCTGCTCTGCCCGGGTGGAAAAGGCCGTAAAGAAGGTGCCGGGCGTCACGAGCTGCTCGGTGAGCCTGCTGACCAACTCTATGGGCGTGGAGGGCACTGCCTCCCCTGCCGCCATCATCTCGGCGGTGCAGGAGGCGGGCTATGGTGCAAGCCCCAAGTCGGACGCCGCCCATAAGGCATCGGACACCAATGCCGACCTCGACGCACTGGCCGACCACGAGACCCCCAAGCTCAAGCGCCGTCTCATCGCCTCGCTGGGTTTCCTGCTGGTGCTGATGTACTTCTCGATGGGCCACATGATGTGGGGCTGGCCTCTGCCTCACTGGTTCGACGGCAACCACATCGCCATGGGCCTTGTCCAGCTGATCCTGGCTGGCATCGTCATGGTCATCAACCAGAAGTTTTTCATCAGCGGCTTCAAAGGCCTCATCCACGGTGCCCCCAACATGGATACGCTGGTGGCCCTCGGCTCCATGGCAAGCTATGTGTGGAGCACCTACGCCCTCTTTGCCATGACCGACGCCCAGCTCCACGGCAATGACGCGCTGGTCATGCACTATATGATGGAGTTCTACTTCGAGTCGGCCGCCATGATATTGACCCTCATCACGGTGGGCAAGATGCTGGAAGCACGCTCCAAGGGCAAGACCACCGACGCCCTCAAGAGCCTGATGAAGCTGGCCCCCAAGACCGCCACGCTGGTACGGGACGGCGCGGAAGTGACCGTCTCCATCGCCGACGTACAGAAGGGCGACATCTTCGTCGTCCGCCCCGGCGAGAACATCCCTGTGGACGGCTTGGTGCTGGAGGGTGTCAGCGCCGTGAACGAGAGCGCCCTGACCGGCGAGAGCATCCCGGTGGACAAGGCCGCAGGCGACAGGGTCAGTGCCGCTACCACCAATCAGTCGGGCTTCCTCCGCTGCGAGGCTACCCGCGTGGGCGAGGACACTACCCTGTCCCAGATCATCAAGATGGTCAGCGATGCCGCCGCCACCAAGGCTCCCATCGCCAAGATCGCCGACACCGTATCGGGCTACTTTGTCCCGGCAGTCATCTCCATCGCCGTCCTCACTACCATCGTCTGGCTCCTGCTGGGCCGTGAGCTGGGCTATGCGCTGGCCCGGGGCATTTCTGTATTGGTCATCAGCTGCCCCTGCGCGCTGGGTCTTGCGACCCCCGTGGCCATCATGGTGGGCAACGGTCTCGGCGCAAAGAACGGCATCCTCTTCAAGACCGCGGCCTCGCTGGAAGCCACAGGCCGCACTCAGATCGTGGCGCTGGACAAGACCGGCACCATCACCGAGGGTGCGCCCCGGGTCACTGACCTGCTGCCCGCCGAGGGCGTCTCTGAGACCGAGCTGCTGACGCTGGCTGCCGCACTGGAAAGCCGCAGCGAGCATCCGCTGGCCAAGGCCGTTCTGGCCTGCTCCGAGGCAAAGGCCATCACGCCTCCGCCGGTCACAGACTTTGCGGCCCTGCCGGGCAACGGTCTGGCCGCAAAGCTGGATGGCGTGGACATCTTCGGCGGCAGCGCATCCTTTATCCAGTCGAAACTTCCCCTGCCTGCCGCACTGACACAACAGGCCGAACAGCTGGCCGCTGAGGGCAAGACGCCCCTCTTCTTCGGCGGCGCAGGCCATCTGCTGGGCGTCATCGCCGTGGCCGACACCATTAAGGCGGACAGCCCCGAGGCCATCCGGCAGCTCCAGAATATGGGCATCCGGGTGGTGATGCTCACCGGCGACAACCAGCGCACCGCCGACGCCATTGGCCGACAGGCGGGCGTGGACGAAGTCATCGCGGGCGTCCTGCCCGACGGCAAGGAGGCTGTCATCCGCCAGCTTCAGGCCAGCGGCAAGGTAGCCATGGTAGGCGACGGCATCAACGACGCCCCTGCCCTGACCCGTGCTGACACTGGCATCGCCATTGGCGCAGGCACCGATGTGGCCATCGACGCCGCCGATGTCGTCCTGATGAACTCCAGACTCTCGGATGTGCCCGCCGCCATCCGCCTCAGCCGCGCTGCCCTGCGGAACATCCACGAGAACCTGTTCTGGGCGTTCATCTACAACATCATCGGCATCCCGCTGGCAGCGGGTCTGTTCATCCCCTTCGGCCTGACACTGAACCCCATGTTCGGTGCTGCCGCCATGAGCCTGTCCAGCTTCTGCGTCGTGAGCAACGCCCTGCGGCTGAACCTGTTCGACCTGCACAGCACCAAGCACGACCACAAAAAAGCTTCCCCCGCAGCTGTCTCTGCACAGCCTGCGGCAGAAAATAATACGCCATCGGACACCGAAGCGCCCGATGGCAAAACGGAGGACGATCCCATGAAAAAGACCCTGAATGTTGAAGGCATGATGTGCTGCCACTGTGAGGCCCGTGTGAAGAAGGCTCTCGAGGCCATCCCCGGCGTCTCTGAAGCCGTGGCAAGTCACACCGACGGCACCGCCGTCGTCACCCTGACCGAGGATGTGGCCGACGATGTGCTCAAGAATGCAGTCGAGGCACAGGACTATAAAGTCACCGGCATCCAGTAAGCCATAAGACGCCAAAAAGCCAGCGCACGGCTTGTGCACTGGCTTTTTTATTATGTTTCAAATCACGGAGTCAGACGGTTGGGGCCGCGGAACAGGAACTCGGCGTCCTTGATGCTCAGGCCGCAGAGCAGCATGGTCAGGCGGTCGATGCCCAGACCGAAGCCGCCGTGCGGGGGGCAGCCGTACTGGAAGAACTCCAGATAGAACTTGACGTCGTCGGCCAGACCCTTTTCCTCTGCCTGCTTCTTCAGCACCTCATAGCGGTGCTCACGCTGTGCGCCGGTGGTGATCTCCACGCCGCGCCAGATGAGGTCATAGCCCTGCGGCACGCCGTTCTCGTCGCGCATATGGTAGAACGCACGCTTCTCGGCGGAGTAGTCGGTGATGAACAGGAACTCGTGGCCGTAGTGCTTCTTGACCCAGTCGTAGCTCAGGCGCTCGGCCTCGGTGGTCAGGTCGCCCTTCTCGGACTCATCGACGGTGTAGCCGAACTCCTCTTCCAGAGCCTTGTACAGGTCGGCCAGCTTGACCACGGGGAACGGAGTGGTGGGGACGACGACTTCCTGACCAAACAGCTCCTTGATCTGGTCGCCGTACTGCTCCTTGACGGCCTTGAGGCCGGCCGTCAGCAGCTCCTCCTCCATCTTCATAACGTCCTTGTAGGAGGTGATGTAGCTGAACTCAAGGTCGAAGCCGGAGAACTCGGTGGAGTGCTTGTTGGTGTAGCTCTTCTCAGCGCGGAAGACGGGGCCGGTCTCGAAGATGCGCTCGAAGCCGGCAGCCATCGCCATCTGCTTGTAGAACTGAGGGCTTTGGGCCAGATAAGCGTTGCGGTCGAAGTAGTCCACCTTGAACACCTCAGAGCCGCTCTCGCTGGCGGCAGCAATGAGCTTCGGGGTGTGGATCTCGATGAAGTTGCGCTCGAGCAGGAACTGGCGCATGGCGTTGACGAAGCAGCTCTGTGCCTTGAACATCAGCTGATTCTCATCGGTGCGCAGGTCGATCCAGCGGTAGTCGATGCGCTGGTCAATGCTGGAACGCTCCACAGCCTTCTTTTTCTTGGTGGCTGCGATCTCCTTGCGGACGATGGGCAGCGCGTCGGCGATGCTCTCGATCTCGATGGTCGAGGGGATCATCTCGATGCCGCCCATCTTGACATAGTCGTTCTCCACCACCTTGCCGGTGACGGTGATGACCGAGTCCGGGGTCAGCTTGTCGATGGTATCCACCAGCTCGGGGTGATCCTCTTTCTCGACGGTGATCTGAAGCTTGCCGGTAATATCCTTCAGCACGATGAAGGCCATATACTTGCTGTTGCGCAGGTTTTCGATAAAGCCCTGCACCTTGACCGTGCTGCCAATTTCCTTTTGTACCTCATTGATATAGGTGCGTTCCATGGAAATCCTCCTTCTGTGTCTTGTATACTGTTTTATTATATAACATTTCCGACATAAATCAAGACAAAACCGCTTCGTTTCTCAAGATGCTTCAGCTCCTTCGGCGGTTCATCCCTGTTTCAGCTTTTTCCCCAGCCTCCACATCCAGCGTCCCGCCGCCGGGCAGCAGATCAGCATCCAGAGCTTGCTCTTTTCACGCTTCTTGCTGTTCGGGACGCGCAAGGCTGTCCGCCAATGCTCTCGCGCCATCCGCACGATCTTGGCTTGCAGCTCCGGATCGGCATGGTCGCTGCCCGCCATCCGGTAATACACATGGGAGCAAGCCACCGCCAGCCGTTCCTCGGCTGTTCGTTCCATACTTTCCTCCCCGGGTCTCCTCTGCTCCCGGATCAGTGCATAAATTCTTTCCCATGCCGTTATCTCACTGAACTGCTTTGGCTTGAATGTCTCCTGATGGAGCGCCGAGCCATCCCGCATATAGTATGCGTACAGACCGCACGGCAGATAAATATATCCTCCCGCCTTCAGAAGCACCTTTGTGATAAACAGCGCATCTTCTCCGATCGAAAGCTCCTCATCGTACCGAATATCACGAAGAAATTCAGTCTTCATCATCCCTTTACAGCACCACAGGCTCCCATTTTCATCCCAGAATGTATATCGCTTCAGATCCATCCGCTCTGTTTCCGGCATTTTTTCCGGAAGTGCCTTAAAGGGGGCCTCCTTTTCAAAATCATTCACCCGCACATCCCTGCAGATTGCAACCGCCTCTCCGCTCTGCCGGAGGGCCAGATACAGCCATTCCATATATTGCGGGGCCACAGCATCGTCCGCATCCACAAAGCACACATATTCGCCTTTTGCCTGTTCCAGCCCCATATTGCGTGCTGAGGACACCCCGCCATTTTTCTTATGCAGGGTGCGGATGCGCAGGTCCTTCTCCGCGTATTTCTCCATGATCTCAGGGCTGCCATCCGATGAGCCATCGTTTATCAGAAGCAGCTCAAAATTCGAATACGTCTGTGTCAGGAGGCTCTCGATGCAGCGAGGGAGTTCTTTTTCTACATTGTAGACCGGTACGATCACCGAAATCAAATCATGTGCTTCCATTCTTTGTGCTTCCTCCTGTCACTTCCCGTTCCATGTTTTGCGGTACAATTCCGGCATCCACCGGAACATCCACCACCGTACCACGATTTTTGCTGTAAGACAATGCTGCGCTTTCATCCGGTTCAATGCCGTCAAATACAGCTCTTTTGTTTTCTGTGTCCGTACGCTTTGCCGGTCCTCTTTGGACAAGTCGTAGTACACTCGCCGCATGCAGTCAAACATCATTTCCTCACTGGATTGGAGCATTTCCATACCTCCCCCCCGACGGTCAAAATACTGGAAACAAGCATAAACCGCATCCACTGCGTCATAATTGCGCAGTGTCTTTTTCTTGCTCATAATGCTGCCCGGACGGCCGATCCGGTACTCGTACAAATGGTCCGAGAGACAGACCACCCGATTCACCTGATCCAGCACAGCCGTCACGATGTAAACATCCTCGTTCAGTTTTCCCTCCGGGAAGCGGAGGTTCTGGAAAATGTGTTTCCGATAAACTCTATTGTAGGCCAGATGAAAAGGAATCTCCCGAAACCTTGACAATATCTCTTCTCTGCTGAAGACGCCGTCCGGCACCTGCTGTCCCTGCTCTTCAAGCGGAACACGCTGAACATCCACCCGCAGGATATTGCAGATAGCCATATCCGCATCATTTTTTTCTGCCGCAGCAAGAAGCTTCTCATACATATCCGGATGGATACAATCATCCGAATCCACAAAACCGATCCATTCTCCCCGCGCAGCATCAAGGCCTGCATTGCGTGCCCGGCTCAGCCCACCATTCTTCTGATGGATCACCCTGACACGATCGTCCTGTTCTGCCGCAGCATCGCAAATCGCAGGGCATCCATCCGTAGAGCCATCGTCCACCAAAATCATCTCAAAGTCTGACATACTCTGTTCCAGCACTGAGCGGATGCATTCTGGCAGATAAGCTTCTACATTGTAGACCGGTACGATCACGCTGATCTTCACATCTGTCCTGCTCGCCATCTTTTATCCTTTTCCTTTCTGCTCTGTCGATGTGCCGCCCAGCATCTCCGCTGTAACGTGATAATATTCCATCAGGTTTTGCAGCGCTTCGTCGTTCAGCATCCTTCCGGCGGTGTTGACCGACATCAGGCACTGGCGCTGGCTATTCCGGATGGTGAACCACTCCTTCGAATTGGTGCGCACCTTCACCGCCGGGATCCTTTTCTGTGCTCCTACGATCTTGAGCCACATATCGTCCGCCGTCGGACACAGCTTCAGGATCTTTTCACTGTCGAACTCGATACCGCTGAAATAGCCGGCAGGGTACAATACCCCTCCGACACCCACTGGAAAAAGCGCTTCCGAAGGGCCTTTTTTGTCCGGCGACAAGCCGTGCCACTCCTGATAGGGTGCTACCCTTCCGCCTTCAAACGTGATCTCGTGCGCACGGTAGCAGCACACACAGCCCGGATACTTTTCATGGGTATCCCACAGCCCTTCCAGCCAGTTTTCCGGGTAGAGCACATCATCGTCCGCTGTAATGATCACATCATTTTCAAATTCCTGTGCGGTATAGAACACCTTTTTAAAGGAGCGGATATTGTCGCAGAAGCGGATGTCCAGTCCCCTTTCCTTCAGGCGGAGCAGATTTTCCGGGAGCTGTGCTTCCTCCGGAAATTCCTCCTTGGACAGCCAGAGCAGGACACGATCCGCCGGGCGGCTCTGCCGCAGGATGCTCTGGATCGTCAGATGGACTTTCCCGATCCGGAGCGGGAAGGTGGTCAGAGATACCACCATCTTTTCGCCCTGCGTTGTTTTCTGTTTCGGGAGCGGACTCCATGCACAATATACCGGATAAAGGACATTCGCCGCCACTCCAAGCATCCGGTTCACATTGATCTGGCTTTTGGTTGCCTTTGCCCATGGAGTCGCAATGTGATACAGTTCATTCAGCATATTATGTTTCCCCTATTTATGGTCGTTTTCCTCTTCCTCGTGCAGCGTCCCGGTGCCGCCCTCCACCACGCCGTCGTGGTCGGCCACGGCCTTGATGGTGCCAAAAAAGCATCTGACATCCAGCCAGAAGCTCATATGCTCCACATACCAGCCGTCGAGCTTGGCCTTTTCCGTGATCTCCAGCTCGTCCCGGCCATGGATCTGCGCCCAGCCGGTCAGGCCGGGGCGGACATCGTTCGCCCCGTACTTGTCCCGCTCGGCCAGCAGGTCGTACTGATTCCAGAGCGCCGGACGCGGGCCGATGACGGCCATGTCGCCCACGAGGATGTTCCACAGCTGGGGCAGCTCGTCCAGACTGGTCTTGCGCAGGAAGCGGCCCACCCGGGTGATATACTGCTCCGGGTCGTGGAGCAGATGGGTGGGCATATCGTGGGGGGTGTCGATGCGCATGGTGCGGAACTTGAGGATGTTGAAATAGCTCTTATGGATGCCCACCCGCTTCTGCCGGAAGAAGATCGGCCCCGGCGAGTCCAGCTTGATGGCAAGGCAAAGCAGGAGCAGCAGCGGCGACAGCACCAGCAGCCCGCAGGCCGACAGCACCACGGCCAGCAGCCGCTTGATTCCTTTCTGATACATGATGATCCTCCCCTTATACACTAGAATATTCTTATTATATACCATTCCCCCCTGCCCAAACAAGCCCCGCGCCCTTCTTTCCGGCGAAAATGCCGGTTTTGTTGTATCGTTCTGACGGTTTTCTCTCTTGCTCTGCCGGGTTGGAGGGCGGCTCATCTCCCCTGCCGATGGCAGCGAGTGCATCGGCATCTTCCTTGATTTCCCGGGCAAAGTGAGCTATGACATCGGCTACACCCGCCACGATACCCTCCGCTTCGCGGCGGCAGAATCGGACTATGCCCTCTATCTCATCACCGCCCCCACGGCGGCAGAGGCGGCAAAGGAGTTCCGGCAGCTCATCGGCCCCAGCTACATCCCGCCCAAGTGGGCCTTTCTGCCCTACCTCTACAGTGAATTCATGAAGGCCGCGCTGGAGGATGCGCCCTACTTCCGGCCTCTGGCCTTTGACTATTCTGCCGACTCCGACGCCCGGGAGGTGGAGGACCAGCTGCTTCTGGGCGAGGGCTTGATGATCGCCCCCATCTACACCCAGAACGCCCACGGCCGGACGGTCAGCCTGTGCCCTACCGGATGTACACCGATGACGGCGTCACCGCCGACACCGATAAGCCCGACCACTGGCGCATCGTCGGGTAATAAAAACCCCCGGACGCAGCCAAGCGCTCTCCCTCTTCTGCAACGCGATGCAGCGAAACTCCTGCGGCACGGCGCGACGAAAAGCTCTTGACAAATGCCTCCGAAAGAGTTACACTATTTGCGTTGTGAAGAACATATGGGCCTATAGCTCAGCTGGGAGAGCGTTCGGTTCGCATCCGAGAGGTCAAGGGTTCGAATCCCTCTAGGTCCACCAATTTGCCGCATCGTTTTGTACGATGCGGCGTTTTTTATGTTCAAAAACCTTTGGCAGACCGTGCCGGGCTCCGAACCCTGAAGTCGGATGCGAACCGGGTGGGGTCATCCATGTACTTTTTGAAAATCCATCGGTTTCACGCTTCTTTCTTTGAATTTTGCATGATGCTGCGGGCAAGTGCATCGCTTTTATGCCCCCTTTTCGGAAATTTCTTCAAAAATCTCCGCACCATCGTAGGTTGATACAGCCTTGAGCTGTTCCACTTGATTGAAGCTGGCATTCAGGGTGATCGAGATTTCGTAGTCTTTTCGGACACGAATCTCCGTAATGAACTGCTGCAAGATAGCGCGGCGTTCATCGTGGTTGGCGGTGTCGTACACATCCGCCCATGTAAACAGCTCGTTGCAGATGTAGTTGCTGCGCTTTGCCGTTTTGGTGGCTTCTTCGTATTCTTTCTGTGCCTGCACGAGCTGTTTTTCCAGAGTTTCCAGAGCCTCTCTTGCCTCGGCTACCAGTGTGCCGAGCAGTTCTTTGTCCAAGGCACTTACGCCCCGAATGACCAGAATGGTTTCGGCTTTCAGGTCGTCCAGCTCTTTCTGCTTGGCTTCCAAGTCTTTCTGGATTTTCTTGATTTTCTTCTGGATGCGGGCGGCATCGTTGGTCTTGACCGATTCCAGCAGCTTCTTCCGGGAAACCTCCCGGAACTGTGCGAAGATCTGCCGGACAACTTCTTCCACAATGGAATCCAGCTTGGAAACACCGTAGCCGGACTGCCCATCGCAGTCACCCGGATGCCGAATCTTATAGAAGCAGCTATACCGGGGCCGGACTTCTTTCACCGTATGCCCATCGGCGTAGGTGTGTGTCCGTCCGCTGCTGGTCAGGCTCAAGCGGTTGCCGCAGTGACCGCAGTAAACCAGCCCGGTCAACAGGGCTTTGGAGCTGGTGCCCAGTGAAGTACCGCCACGCTCACAAGTGCGTGCCTGCCGCAGTTCCTGTGCCTGCTCGAACAGTTCTGGTTCGATAATGCGGAGCTGCGGACACTCCGCCTCCACCGCACCGTTGATGAGGTACCCCGTGTATCCTTTATTCTTGATCATCCGAACGATGCTGGTGTTGGGGATATTTTTGTTGTTCCGGCCTACGACACCCTGTTCATAGAGGTAGTGGCTCAACTTCTGTGCGCCGTACCCTTCATAAACATACTTGTGAAAAATCAGCCGAACAATCTCAGCTTCTGCTTCGTCAACCACAAGGTCGCAGACTTCCTGATTCTTCTTGTTCACCCGACCAAGACGGACACGCTTGTAGCCGTAAGGCACGGTGCCGCCCATGTAGTGGCCTTCCCCGGTGAGCTGTTCCAGCCTTGTCCGGGTACGGACAGAGGTTTTCAGGCTCTCGCCGGATGCCTGCCAGTAGCGGATGTAGTTCATCAGCTTGTCCACATGGGTGTCAAATCGCTGCTGTCCCTCGTTCACGCTCAGTTCGATTTTATCTTATCTCACGCATTCAAGGAACACAAGGATGTCAGGCAGCGGTGTGCCCTGCCGTGCGCAGGATGGTGGTTTGCAGCAGCTTCTGGATCGCATCCAAACAGTCCGTATCCGCAGACGCATAGGTGATCTTGACCTTGCAGCCTTTGATGGAAATAGTTTCCGATTTAGCGGTGGTATCGCAGATACAACAAAAAATGAGATAGGCATCCCCTTTCGGGGAAGTCTATCTCATTTTTTCGTTGGGGCTATTTTGCAACAGCCCCCCTTTTATAACAACCCTGCCTTACAGTTTAGGAGAAACGCTTAGTGCTTCAGTTCCAGCAGCGCATCGCCCTGCTTTACGGCACCACTGGCTTTAGCCGCGACAGCGGCATAGTCATCAGTATTGCAGACAATGAGCGGTGTGGTCACGGGATAGCCTTCGGCCTTAATGGCTTCCAGCTCAAAGCGGATCAACGGCTGACCTTTCTTCACCTTGTCACCCTCGTTGACGAGGTAGGTAAAGTGCTTGCCACCCAGCTTGACCGTATCGATGCCGATGTGCATCAGCAGTTCGGCACCGTCAGCCGTGGTCATGCCCACGGCATGGTGGGTCTCAAAGGTGGAGGAGATCTCACCGTCAGCAGGTGCCACCAGTTCACCATCGGTGGGCTCAATGGCAATGCCGTCCCCCAGTGCACCGCTGGCAAAGGCTTCATCCTTCACATCGGCCAGCGGCACTACAGTGCCGTTCAGGCAGGCAGACAGCACGGTATCCTTTGCTGCGGGGGCCGCCGGGGCGGGTGTTGTGGTCGCCGCCGGGGTCTTAGGTGCATTTTCCAGATAGTCTTCCAGCTTTGCCTTGATGACGGCCACCTTGGGGCCGTACACCACCTGCACACCATTGCCCTTGCAGATCACGCCGGAGGCACCGGAGGCCTTGAGCACATCCTGCCGGACCAGCGCAGCGTCCTTGACGGTGCAGCGCAGGCGGGTGGCGCAGCAGTCCACGTCGGACAGGTTGTTGGCACCTCCCAGACCGTCTACGATCAAGGCGCTGACCGGATCATCCCCTGCGGGGGCGGTGCTGCCGGAAGCGGCGCTGCGGGCGTTCACGTCCGCACGGGTGTACAGCTTGACTTCCTCGGCATCATCGCGGCCCGGGGTCTTGTAGTCAAACTTGGAGATCATAAAGCGGAAAATGATGTAGTACAGTACAAAGTACACCGCACCGACCACGACCACCCACATCCAGTGGGTCTTGGCGTTGCCCTGCATCACACCGAACAGCACCAGATCGATGAGACCGCCGGAGAAGGTCATGCCCACGCCCACATTCAGAATGTGCATCAGCATGAAGGACAGACCGGCCAGCACGCAGTGCACCGCGTACATGGGCAGTGCCACAAAGATAAAGGTAAATTCCAGCGGCTCGGTGATGCCGGTGAGGAAAGCTGTCAAGGCAGCAGACAGCAGCAGGCCGCCTGCCACCTTTTTCTTTTCCGGCTTGGCGCACTGGTACATCGCCAGCGCCGCACCGGGCAGACCGAACATCATAAAGGGGAACTTACCGGCCATGAAACGGGTAGCGCTGACCGAGAACACCGTGGTAGACTTGGAAGCCAGCTCGGCAAAGAAGATGTTCTGTGCGCCGGTCACGGTGACGCCATCGATGATGGCGGTGCCGCCCACAGCGGTCTGCCAGAACGGCATATAGAACACATGATGCAGTCCAAAGGGGATCAGCGCACGCTCCAGCAGTCCGTAAATAAAGGTGCCTGCGTAGCCGGAAGCCAGCACCAGTGCACCCAGCGCGGCAATACCGCTCTGCACCACCGGCCAGATATAGAACATGGCAATGCCAACCACCAGATACACAATAGAACTAACGATGGGCACAAAGCGTGTACCGCCAAAGAAGGCCAGCACCTGCGGCAGCTCGATCTTATAGAACTTGTTGTGCAGCGCCGCCACGCCCAGACCGACCACGATGCCGCCGAACACACCCATTTGCAGGGTCGTGATGCCCAGCATGGTGGTGGTGGAGTTGGCAGGCATCGCTTCTACGCCGCCTGCCGCATTAATCATGGCCTGAATGGCTGTATTCATAATGATATATGCCACTGCGCCGGACAGGGTGGCCACCTCTTTTTCCTTGCGAGCCATGCCGATGGCCACGCCCATGGCGAACAGCAGCGCCAGATTGTTGAACACGGCGCTGCCGGTCTGGCTCATCACGTCCAGAATGGTGTAGATCAGGGTACCGGGGTGGATGACGCTGTTCAGGCCATAGGCCGCCAGCATGGTTTCGTTGGTGAACGAGCTGCCGATACCCAGCAGCAGGCCCGCCACAGGCAGCAGTGCAATGGGCAGCATAAAGCTGCGTCCCACGCGCTGCAGCACGCCAAAGATCTTGTCTTTCATCTTCAGTTCTCCTTTTCTCAAGTTCGTATCCAGCATATATATCCACACAGGAAAAACCTGTAGAGGATCAAGGGTGGAGCAAGAAAGCTTACTTCCCCATCCGAATCCGTTTCAGATGGATCGTAAGGAACACCAGTTCCTCGTCCGAAAGCTCCTTGTGCCAGGTGTTGCGGACATACTCCGCAATACAGCAGGCGCATTTGTAGTGTTCGCTGCAATTGCGGGCAATCAGGGCGCGGAACACTTCGTCGTGGGTATCGTTTTCCTGCTCCTGTTTTCCTTGAAATACGCGTTGCGCAAAAAAGCGCAAATGTACTGTAAAGCGGCTGAAATCCAGTGCATCCCGGTCAAAATGGCAGTTGTAAAAGTATTCCACCACCTGCACGCAGCCATCCACAAAGCGGGTGACATCGTTCACCACGCTCATGGTGGTGTTGAGCTCTGCGTTGACGATGTGCAGCGCAATGAAGCCGCCCTCGTCGTCCGAAAGGTCTGCATGGCAGCGCTGGCGGATGGCGGCAAGGCACTCTATGCCAAGGCGATACTCTTCCGGGTAGAATTCCCGAATAGGAGCCATCAGCGGGTTAGAAAAGCGAATTCCCTGCTCGCTGCGCTGGATGGCAAAGCTGATGTGGTCGGCCAGCGTGATGAGCAGGCTTTCGTTCAGCGGGTAGTTCACCCGGCTGCGGATCATTGCCACCAGCTCATCGGTGAGCAGCAGATGCTCATACGGGATCTGTTCCAGAAGTTCCACCAATTTCTGCTGCACGGCAGGGCTGGTCATGCGGTAGCTGCGCTCCACGGTTTCAGCCTCGATTTTATAGCCCGGCTTAACGCCAAAGCCCAGACCGCGTCCGGTGACGATCAGCTCACAGCCCGTGGGATCCACCACGCGCAGAATGTTGTTGTTGATCGGTTTTTTGACGGTATATTGCATTGTTTCTCCTCCTCAAGTTGAAAAAGGCAATAAAAAAAGACCATCCTCGACACAGCAAGCATACCGAAGGCTGAAACACGCTTTCGGCTTGTGCTATGCAGAGTTGGTCTAGCCCGCCAAACGGTAACAATCCAACGACGCTGCTCACGTACAATTTTCTTTTTTGTAAGGCACGAACAAATGAAGCACTCAAATGGAAATTTATTCTATGCTTGATTACAATATCATATTCTTTGCGGAGTGTCAAGATGGGAACGGGTTTCTTTTTCACTTTATCAATTTTGCCCAAACTCAGGTGATTTTCTACAGCAAATTGACAAGTAAGAATATTCCTTTTTTGCTTTATATGTGCAGTTGTTTTCAATCGAGATCATTGCGGAGAAAGCTGTGCTCCATCTCGTAACTCATCACCTTCACAAAAGACGGTCAAGAATTGCTGCCCTATATACAAAAAAGCCGCCAAGGACACCTCCACAATGGGAAGAGTCCTCGGCGGTATTCGTTTATCAAGTGTGCTGCAGTCTGAGAACGTCCTTCTGTACAGCTTTCTATCCGCATCAACGATATTTTCGGAGGGGCGGTACAAAAATATTCAGATTGATCGGCTTTGCGATAAAGGGATGCTATTTTGCAACAGCCCCAAAATCAGCTTTTTCTTAATTACAGCTGGCCCATAGATCAATTCCAGCGGCCGCTGCTGCCATTCTTTCGCCACAGGCAGGATCTTATCCGTGATCCGGCTTACCGTAGTGTCAGACACAGCCAGCCCGTAGATATCCTGAATATGCGCCTCAATATCACCGGTCGTCATGCCTTTCGCATACATGGACAGGATCTTCTCTTCGATATCCTGACTGATGCTGGTCTGGTTCTTTTTCAGAAGCTGCGGTTCAAACTCCCCTTTTCGGTCACGGGGAACAGAAACCTCGACATCGCCGAAACTGGTTCGCAGATTTTTGCTGCTGTGGCCGTTCCGGCTGTTGTCCGTAGTCTTGTTCTTGTAGTCGTATTTGCTGTAACCAAGATCCTCATCCAGTTCAGCCTCCAGACCATTCTCCATGAATTCGGCAATGGTTTCCTTGAACAAGTCCTGGATGTCGTCCATGCTGTCGATGTTCGCCATTTGCAGCAATTCACGAATCTTTGCCCTACGGGCTTTTTCTTCAGGGCTTCGATTCTTTCGGGACATATCTTTTCCCTCCATCCTGATGCTTCTATTTTACACCTCTCCGGAGGTTTACACAATTGTTGGGATGGTCTCATTCTCTGCATGCCATTTTGCCCGTAGCGGTTGCGATTTGCAAAAAGCTGTGGGAAAGCAGCACCCACATCAATGAAAACAGCGCAGCAGAAACGATTATAGATGGATGCACTGCTGGGGATAAATCATACTCAGCTTCGCAGTATTCGGTGCAGGGAAGGTGTTTTCCGCGGGGCTTGATCATTCGCCAGATTCCATGTGCCGCATACATTCCATCAGACGCAGATGTTCCAGAAAACTTTTCTCCTTGAGGATGGCGATGCCTTGTTCCTCGTCCCCAAGGATCAGCAGATTATCTCGTTATCCCCTTCCAGTATCAGCTCGGTGTACTCGCCGTCCTGCACCAGCACCGGTGCGAAGGCCCAGTAGATCACGGTCAGATCCCGGTCCTTGGAGGAATAGCAGCTGCCCGAGTAGTCCAGTGCGTCGCTGGGCTCCTCCGGGTCGCTGCTGTTCAGATCGTAGCAGTAGACATCAAAGTGGTCCATGGCGTACAGGATGCCATTGCGGTCGATGCTGAGGGCGCTGCTGCCGCCAATGTTGTACTCTTCCACCGGGGTCAGCCGGTCGTCCTTGATGGCATACTCGAAGATCTTGGCAGACTGCTCTTCATCGTCCTCGTTGTAGAAGCTGAAGAAGTAGTTGCCCCGGTAGCTGTCCGCATGGATGCAGTGATGCGCTCCGTCCAGTTCCCGGCGGACATCAAAGGGGATGTATTCTGCCTTAAAGGTATAGTCGCCGATCTTCAGTTCCCCGGTCTGGAACTGGGTCACAGGGGGCCCTGCGGGGACGGCTTTGTCCTCTGCTGATTCCGGCTGTGCCGAAGCGGACGGGGCACTGCTGCTGGAAGCCGGTGCGCTGGAAACGCTGGAAGCGCTGGCAGCACTGGAGCCGCCGCAGGCGGTCAGTCCGAGGGCGGCGGTGGCAAGGCCCATGGCCTTGAGGAAATCTCTGCGCTGGATCTTTCTCATATCCGTTCCTCCTTTTGGGGTCACTGCACTTTTGCAAAGGCTTCGTCAGCACGGCGGCTGTACACTGCCATGCCGCCGGTCTGGGCGTCGTTTGCCAGATTGATGTTCTCCACAAAGCGGGCCTTTTCCTGCTCAGAGAGCTGCCCGCCCTTCATGGCGGCAGATGCCACGGCACCCATGGCACCGATCATGCCCATCTGGCCCTTCAGCTCCCGCTCCTCGGCCTTGGACATCCGGCGGCCGAACATGCTGGTCTCATTATCGTGGACCCCGAAGATGTGGTCCAGATGTGTACTCTTCAGCCACACGTTTCTTGGCTCTCCGCCCCATCTCTGCAATTTCATCTGCACTCATTTTGTCTGCCTTATCAATCAGTTTCGCAAGGCTGCCCGGCTTGCGACTCCAGTACAAGGCGCAATCTTCTGCGACCTCTTTGTTAAAACCAACATCTACGAGCAAGTTCAAATCTGTACTACCGAGTGCTTCGATCAGCGAAGGATTTGTGCCTCCAACCGTGTGTCCATGGAAATATGCGTAGGCATTCTCTCGAATCTTTTTCAAGAGTTCCTGATCATATACTGTGCCAACAAACTTAATCCTCTTGTCGCTCTTGAAATGAAGTTTTTCTTCCAACTCATTCAGAAATTTATCGTTCACATTTGTAATAATGGCAAAATCCTTTTTGCTCTTGCTTTTCATGAACTCTCGAATCATAACTTCAAAAGAGTTTTCTGGCACAAAGCGACCTACAACAAGATAATAGCCCTTTTTAGTCAATCCTTTTTCCTTATACCAGCTCACCAGTTTTTCATCATCGTCAGCCAGCTTACTAAGGGTAAGATCCGCACCGTACGCAATGAAGGTTGTTTTCGGACTACTTCCTATGATGCCCTTACCGTCATAGCATTCATGGATGTACTTTTCGATATTCACAGAATCACAGATTGCAAGGTCGCAATACTTGACCATCATCTGCTCAGAAATCTTCCAATACTTCCGAATTGGTGCAGACCATTTAGCTCGCATCCACTCATGTCCATCTGGATTCAAGAACACAGTACCACCCAGTTTATGGATTTCTCTGTAAAAATGACCAGCAAAAGGCCCAATGCGGCAAGCCATGATGTAAACTATCGGATGAGGGATATGGTTTTTCTTGATATGTTCGCAACAAGCCTTTAGTGCAGCAACATCATAATAAATTGCCTGTGCAGAGCCAATCTGAGGAACATCTATTTTGAAGCAGTGGGCATTGTGAAATTCAAACTCGTGATCATTGATCTTTGTCACGCCCTCAAACTTGCTCTCATCCATGCAACCATCGCCATTGGCTTTGCAGGCAACATGATATTTGATGTTTTCTTTATTCTGGTGATACTCCGTGAGCTTGTAGACAAAGGTCTCATAACCTCCGTAAGCCCCCAATGACTTCGCGCCGACAAGGTATACGTGCTGCACTTCTTTTTTTGAATTCATTCCTCTATTCCATCCTCACATTTTTATCGCTAATGTTGCATCTATTCCCTTATGGATAAAAACAAACCTACGGCGGGTCGCACAAAGGCAATCCACCGTAGGCTTGAACTCTCCTTCAATCTTTATTTGTTGCTCCTTTTTGTGGGTCAAAACAGAGCTTCCAAAAGCCGCCTACATATAACCCTCAGGATTTCCCGCTTCTTGCAGTTTATCAACAAATAAAATTTTTGAAGGACAACTCAAGCCGTCAAAACCCTTTAGTTATCGTAGTTTTTCTTGGTTGACCCTATGCGGTTGTCAAGTAAGGAACAAAAATTTTTGCAAAAAAATAAGCCTTTCCGAGTCGAAACCGATATGGTTTCAAACTCAGAAAGGTTTATTTCGTTGTTATGACTAATTTCTCATTCTATTTTTATGCAAAGAGCCATTCTGAAAAATCCACACTGAATAGGCGGTTCTGCATCCAGTGCGAAACCACGTGTTCATTTTTCACATTACTTTTATTGGAAACACAACTGCATTAAGCTCAGATAGATACTTACCCTCTACCCTATGAAATTCTAACGGAGAAAAATTGTTTGCCTCAACCAAGCGATTGATGAACTGCTGGCTGCAAATTCGCATATTGCACCTGTTATCCATCAGAAGATTTTCCGGCACCTTAAACGACATCGGATGAGATGCTTCGCAACACGCCACTGCAACAGATTGTTTATCCTTTCCCTGCAGCACACAAACATAGCTTGGACTCCCCAAAATACGAATCACATCTTTGCTGATTGTCAACTGGCTCTGTTTTGCAGAAATCGTCAATCCAAGGCGCATCACTCTCTCATTGCTCATGTAGTCGCCCCTCTCTTCTCATACAGATATTGATTTTGACCTTCTTCCGTATTTATCGTTTGTGTTGATGATGGGCCTGATGAATTGATTTCGTGGTCTATCCGTTCTGTTTCAGTCGCTGCAGAAGCAGTTGGTTCCACGTCTTCGGCTTCCTTTTTCCCTCTACTTCTTCATTTTTTGCTGCCATGATCGCCGTTTGTGCTTGCTCATCGCCTTGATAGCTGACGATATTTTCAAACATACTCATCTGGTGTGTTGCCACGTAGTCATTGTAAGACCGTCCAATTCTGCCTTTATAAATATCCGGGAAGAATTTGACCTGTTTCTTCTTCACTTCTCCCGTCATTGGGTCTGTAAACTCCTGCGGCTGCGGAGTAAACATAATAGCTTCTTCCAAATCAAAAAGCATGACCAGTCCCTGATCTGAATTAGCCACCCGTCCAAGCACTTTATAGCGGCACTCCCGATTCCAGTTCATCATGCGGAACATCTTTTCCAGAAACTCCAGTGACGAAATAGACTTGTTTACCCATACGCCATTCTTTTGCCGTGCCCATTCTACAGACGCACTATCTTCTTCGGGGCACATAATCAAGGCCATCCGCTTCTTTGCTGTATTGACAATGGGTAAAATGTACTTTATGCCCTCAAACAGCCGGATGCAGGCCATATTGAATGTCATTTCGCCGTATTTGATACTGACAGCAGGCTTTTTGACCATAGAGAACTGCGTCCGAGGCGGCAGTTCGTACCCATCGAACTTTTCAAATTCCAGTTCTTCGCTCTTTTCCTTACGAATCTGCGCCAGTTCACGAATTAGCTCTACTTCGCGCAGGGATAACTCCTGCCGCTTATCTACTTCAGTCATTTTCTGAGACCTCCATCACATTGATATCAAAAGTTCGTTCAATTCACGCTGAACTTCATTTCTGCTCGGAATTGCGCCAATCATGGGATTTTCTACGACTTGGCCGGATTCCATCACATCACGGGCCGTAATGCTCTGAATCCATTTACTCCGATACAATCGGCATTTCAGATTCATCGAACAATTTTCTTGTTCATACTGATTTTTCCCAGTCAAAATCCGGGACTCATCTAATTCAAAAATCAGAAATTTTGCATTTCCCTGACCTCGGCAGATACCACGGCACTGGTAACGGCAATTCATTTTCCAGTTCAACGTTTGAAGGATCAGGCCAGAAAACGCTCTGGCTGAAAAAGCACTATGGACGTCATTGTTGTCTCGCCAGTGCATCGCCGTTGAAGAGCCATGATCGCTCTTTCGCAAAATCACGACCTGCAGAATCGGATGATAGAGCAGTTCCACATATTCGCAGTTGTCCAGCCGGGTGTGGCAAGCCTTGCTGAAACGGATTCCATTTTTAGAAATCGTCATAACCGGGCTGCTTTGATTGATAAAACATATGCCAGATACCGTCAAATAATCAGATGGCAATGCCATATCCAACTTCTTTCCAAACCGCATTTCTGCCATCTTGTTCAGTTTCGCCACTTCTTCCGGCAGATAGGTGCTCAGGCAAAGGCTGCGGATGCTTTCGGCATTGATACCGTTCCAGTTCGGATGGATACCCACAAAGCCTTTCAATGCTCCCTGCCGGATTACCACAATATCCTGCACACCGCACTTTTTGCTGCTGGATGCCACAAGATGTGCAGCCCGTGCAATCTCCGGCGAAACAATCGCTTCGTGATGCTCCGGGACATAGGCAGAGCAGCGATTCCCATTATTCTTTGTAACCTTGCCCAGCTTGTAGTCCACCACGATGCTCTTCCGGGCTTCCAGATCACCCCAACGGCGTTCATTCTTCATGATGTTTGCCACCATCACACCGTTCCACTCCTGCCTGCCGCGCAGGGTGCTGCGCTTTTTCTGCGTCAGGATCATTGCAATCTGATCGTAGTTATACCCTTGAATAAATGCCAGAAAGATAAACCGCACCGTCTTTGCTTCTTCCGGCTCAATTACCAACTGTCCATCTTTGGTATGCCGATACCCCATCAGGTCAGCCACCGGGTACTGACCTGTCATAATGCGCTGATCATACGAAAGGATCATCCGGCGGCTCTTATTGCCCGATTCCCAGTCTGCCAAAAGAGCCTGAATGTCAAGACTGTATTGACTGCTTGGATTCAGCGTGTAGATGTTTTCCGTTTCAAAGTACACGCCAATGGGATGTGCCGGGTGCATGGTTTTCAGGGCCGCGATCTGCGTCATGCAATCTGAAAAATTCCGAGCAAAACGTGAAATGCTGGCACAGATAATCAAATCCATCTTCTGGTCTTTGGCATCTCGCATCATGCGTTTAAACGCATCACGTTTCCGCAGCGATGTGCCGGATTTTCCTTCATCGCTGTAAATGTCCTGCAAATTCCAGTTTTCCGTTTCTGCAATCTTTTTGGTGTAATATAGAGTCTGGTTTTCAATGGAAGAAATCTGTTCTTCGCTAGAGGTGCTGACACGGGCATAAACCGCTACACGCTTCAGGTCACTGTCGTAAATCGACGGTGTCGGTTTCGCCGGACGAAAGTAGTCTTTTGCCGTTTTCTGGCCCTGTTCTGCCTGCTTATGGATTCTGTCCCGAATTTCAGCTTTTCTCTTTTCGGACTCCAAATGCCTACTCTGCCAGTCTGCTCCACACGGCAGCATGTCCACATCTTCTGCTGGGATATGTTCTACGTTCATTTTTCTTCAGCCTTTGTCATTTCATCTTCCAGTCGAATTCTCCACTCAAGATATTCTTTCCTTCGGATTGATGTGTATTTTTCGGTCAATTCTTTCAAGTTCTGACGCTGATTCTCAACATCAAGAATCGTGTCAATTCTCTGGTCGTCATCATCTGTAACAATGTCCACCCGCATCGGCAAATCAAACAGATATTTCAGCAGAAAACAGAAATCACAGGTATTCGCTGCAAGGTAGGCCCTTGTCTGTGAAAAAATCAGATTGACGGCACCCTTTTTGCAATCTTTGAGCAGATGCACCATTTCCGGGCGTTTATAAATTTCCTTATTCCCTGTGATGTCAATATAGACACCAACCAGCCTTTTATCCGCATCATCCCTAAACTTTTCAGCATAGTAGGAACTGTGATAGGCTACTGCTGAATCCTTAGAGCGTTCCCACAGTTTTGCAAGTTTCACATAGCCACCAACCTTATACTTGCGGTCCATTTATAGCACCTTCTTCCAGCTGAACACTCCAATACCATCTCCGCTTCTTCTGGTAGCAGTGGATTCCCATTTCCGTTTTTACCATCCGCGCCACTCGTTTGCTGACACCCTCATTGTCCAGACGGCAATAAATTTCATTTGCGCTCATATCGCCTTTTTCAAGGAAATGCTTGATCCAGTAGGCAGCTTTCTGTTGCTCTGTATCAAATTTAGGTTCGGCGTCCGGCTGTTGTTTTTCAAAAAGCTGTGGCCTGCATTCCAGCCATCGAAAGCCCTTGTCGGCAGAAATGGAAAAGCGGATGTCTTCTGCCGTAGGCGCAAGACTGTTTTTGATTTGATGTACGATTCTTATATCAGGATTCTCGGTATCTCGCTCCACCTGCAGGACGCTTCGTGCTGCTGCCACAACATCAATACTGCCAAGGCTGCGGTACAGCCCTTTGGAGCCTTCTTTTTTGTTGAGGTGTCCAATCAGAACGATAGCGCAGTCGTAACCAGCAGCCCACATTCCAAGGCGGCGCATGAGTTTCCGCGCTCTGCCTGCAATTTGCAAATCCGAATCGCTGCCAAGATAAGCCTGAATCGGATCGATCACGACCAATCGAGGCCGAAATTCAATGATTGCCTGACGGATGCGCTCATCGTCCAATGTAAGGCCGTTATAAACTTCTTCGTTGATGAAAGCAATCTTCCTGCAGTCTGCTCCGCAGCGTTCCAAGCGGGGCTTAATCGTGTCTGAAACACCATCCTCTGAGCACTGATAAATCACTTTTTGCGGCGTACCAATTTTGCATCCGTCCGGGGTCTTACCTCCTGTTGAAAGTTCCGCAATCAGATTCATCATCATGGTAGATTTTCCATCGCCGGGATCACCCTGCAGAAGTGTGATTTTCCCGATTGCAATAAAGGGATACCACAGCCACCGTACATCCGTTGACTGAACTTCGCTATACAGTGTCAGCAGCCGTTCCATTTCGTTTTCCCCACTTTATTTTCGCAGCTTGATTTCATGCTTTTATTATACTCTTATCAGATGATTTTTTCTGTGAAGTGGCACTTCACATGTGCAGCAAATTGTGATGTAACACTTCACAAAATTGCCTCAGAACACACGACCGCTAGGGGTGGCCCCGCCAAATTCTGAGCCACATTTTCATCATTTTCTCTATACAAATGAAAGTACATCCGTTAACTGAACCCCGCTGTACAGCGTCAGTAACTTTTTCACTTCGTTCTCGCTCACATTATCGTGCCGTTCAATTTTATGGTTTTATTATACACCTGTCAGATAATTTTTCTGTGACCCAGCAGGTCACTTGTTCCTTAAAATGTGACCTACTGGGTCACATTTTGGCCTCAGAAGCCATCTCCGCTAGAGGTGAAAAACGAAAATTCTGACTTCTATGTTGGCTGCTCTTTTCGTTCTTCTTGATTCGTTTTTCCATAGGCCAGATAATAAAAGTACTCTTATGCGGGCATTCGAAAGGAAGATTTACTTATGTCCGTCAATTATGTTGCTTTGGGAAAACGTATTGGTTATTTCAGAATGCAGTGTGGTAATATCACCCAGGAAGCCTTAGCCTCTAAAATCAATCGCAGTCGTGAATTTCTGGCCAAAATTGAAAAAGGCACAGAACACCCCAGCGTTGCCACTCTGGTCGATATTGCCGACGCCCTCTGCATTTCCATTGATGATTTGTTGATAGACAGTCTTCACTATTCCGTTTTAACTTCCAACACCGAATTGCATCGTCTGTTATTGGACTGCAACGAAACTGAGCAGGAAATCATTATCCGCACGGCGAAGGAGTTAAAGGCCACTCTCGTCAGCCTTGGAATTTAACATCCATCCGTATTAAAATCACAAAATAAAAAGGCCCGCATAAGCCGCAGACGCACCCTCGAATCATCTTGGGTGCTGTCTGTGGTTTATGCGAGCTTCTCTTATAATTCTCTTTCTGTATTTTAACTCATTTTAAGTTATAACACAGAATTCAAGTTATGATTTGCTGTGAATCACTTTTTCTTTACCATGCAACGTTTCTTAAAGAACGAAATACCGTAGCAAAGAATCTGATCGTAGTCATCCTCATATTCCTTCGCGTACATCCGATCATCAATTTGCTGCAAGGCTATATCGCATTCACTTTCCAGATTTTCCAAAACCTTCGTGTACTTTGCTTCAAAGATTGCAACGCGGGCATTGATGGAATCGTAAACGACCACATCACTTCGGCCTTCTCCATGCTCCTTATTGGAATCCACCATATATCCGGCACCCGTGAAGATGCCCGCAAGAAAAGCATGATAGAAGTCTTCCCGGTAGTCATGGTAGCTTATGGTGCGCCGGAGCAGAGCATTCATTTCCTTGGTAATGCCTTCGCTGTCACCGTTCCAGACTGCATCGAACAAAGCATTTCGATTCCACTTCTTCGTACTGTCATCGAACCATTTGATGACTGTTGTTTCAAAAATCTCTTTGATTTCCGCATTCGGAATCATAAGGGCAACCATGCCATCCGGCAACTCACCCTTATAATCTTCTTCACGCGCCTTGGTTAAGTACCCTGTCAGGTACAGCGTACTCCAAAGATTGTCTTCTGAGGAATGTAGATAATCATAGGTCAGGTTTTCATCCACACGCTGAACGATGCAGCCACCAGCCATCAGGGTTTCAAGTTTATTTGTGATGGTACTCCCCGCATAGTCAATAAAGGAACGGATGATTGCATTGTCGCTGGTGTTTTTCCAGTAGCTGATAGGCTTGGCATTCGGATTGCGCTGTAGTTCCAGCAAATAATTCATCACATCCCACGGGCAGTAAACATCAAAGTCGCCAAAGTGGTATCCATCATACCATTTCTTGATATTTTCAGCCTGCTTTGTCAGGTCAGCATCCTTTAGCAGCTGGTCAACCTCGCTCTGTACAAATCCGAAATACTCGTTCAGCCGAGAATTTGTGATAGTATCCGATACAAAATTGTTGGTTCCTGTAAAGATACTCTCTTTCGCAATCTTCAAGCAACCTGTAACAACTGCAAAACGAAGGGCTTGATTGTCTTTCAGTGCTTGCATCAGGCCTTTCATGACATCGAGCATTTCATCATAATAACCGTTGTTGTTTGCTTTTGCTACGGGTACATCATACTCGTCTATAAGAAGAATTACAGGCTTTTCATAATAACTTTGCATCATCGTTGTCAAAAGCATAAGGCTGCTCTTAACTTCTTTTATAGAGCCACTGCCATGTGCAAGATGCTCAAACGCTGTTTTTTGGAACTCTGTAGCATTTTCACTATCAAGCAAATAAAGATGTTTGTTGTACAAATCTGCTATCACCATTGTAAGCATATCGTATGCCCCGGTGAAATTCAGTCCATCTACTTGTCGAAATGAAACAAAAATTGTCGGATACTGGTTCATCCACTCAACGCACAATGCTTGGTTTTCTGTAATTTCCAGTTCCTCAAACAGTTTTCTGCTGTCTTTGCGGATGTCAAAGAAGTTTTCCAGCATACTCATGCCCAATGTCTTACCGAAGCGTCGGGGACGAGTGATAAGCGTTACTTTCGTTCCTGTTCTACTGAGCAGTTCTCCAATCAGTCCCGATTTATCAATATAGTAATACCCATTTTTTCGAATTTCTTCAAAGTCCGAAACTCCAACGGGAATATTCATTTCTTTCATCTCTGCTGCTCCTTTCGCGTAGCCATGCACAGACTTTTCCTTACTCTTATGATACCATGAATCTCGTGTTCTTACAAGAAAAACTCTGCTTACAGCAGTGATTTCGACTACAACTCATTCTGCATAGCCTGCCAGCACATCTTCAAATGTAAAATGAATTTTCACGCGCTTATCGTTGAAAACCTCAATGCGGTCAATAAAGGTTTCTACCACATTCTGTGATAAGTGCATCACATCGCCTGCTTCTCCTACAGTATTCATCACGGCTTGCAAATTATCCGTATCCTTCTTCACAGGCTGGAATGTTTGATTTTTCTCAGCACGCAGCCTTTGAATCTGCTCCATCTTTTCATCTTCCTGCACTCTGTAGGCATCTCTCTGCCGGATGAACTCTTCCTTACTCATATTCCCGTCGGCGTATTGCTCATAGAGTGCAACGCGCTGTTTTACAATCTCTGCCTTTTCTGCACTCAGCTTTTCTTCCTGCCGTTCCAGTGCGGAAAAGCAAATCAACGCTTTGCGTTCCCGTTCGTGCAGGATTTCCAGTACATACTCTGCCTGCTTTATCTGCGCTGCCAGCGCATTTCGGACGATATGTTCCAGCAGTTCCTCGGAGATCGGGATTCGCTTGCAAGGGCTGTCCACCGCTGTGGCCGAAAATCTGCAGTTAAACGAGGGGCCAAGCTTCTTGAGTACACGATATTTCATCAGCTTCTGGCAGTAGCCGCAATAGACCTTGCCTTTCAAGGGATACTGGTGCTTTGTGTAGTTCCCGGCCTGGTGCTTCCCATGCTGCAGCATAATGACCATTTGTGCCTGTTCAAATTCCTCCGGGGTCACAATGGCGACATGGCTGTCCTCAATACGTACCTGCTGTTCCAAAGGGGCGCGCAGAACCCGATGCTTACAGGGAACCGGCATAATGAATTTCGCGCCCACATAGGTTCCCTTATACTTCTCATTTTTCAGAACATGGTAAACCGTTCCACTTGTCCAATGGCTGCGCTGCAGATCCCATGCTTTCTGCTCGCTGTACACATGGCTTTCCGCCACATGATACGCTGCCGGAGTTGGAATCTGCTTTTCATTCAGGATTTTTGCGATGGTGCCTGTTCTGTTGCCCTGCAATGCCAGTTCAAAGATCAACCGCACATATCGACTGGCTACCGGGTCGAGGATCAGCTTATGGCAATCGCTCGGGTCCGGCAGGAATCCAAACGGGCGGTATCCTCCGAGATACATTCCTTTTTTCTGCATCACATGGTCTGCTGCTGCGATTCTAGCGGAGAGGTCCCGGCTGTAGGATGCGTTGATGATGTTCTTAATGGCTACTTCCAATCCACATACATCGTTTCTGATCTGCATTCCACTGTCGTAACCATCGTTGACGGAGATGAAGCGAACGCCCAGCAACGGGAAGATCCGCTCCATATAATCGCCTGCTTCAATATAGTCACGGGCAAACCGGGAAAAGTCCTTTACGATAATCGTTTTCACCTTTCCATCCTGTGCATCTTGAATTAGCCGCTGAAATGCAGGACGGCTTGTAGATGTGCCGGAGTAGCCATCGTCCACGTACTCCTGACGCGGCTCTGTTGCCAGTTCGGGGCGGGCCATGATGTACCCCTCTACCAGTCCGCGCTGGCCCTGAATGCTGTTGCTCTCGGTCTTATCTGTTCCCACATCCTCGTCTGCAAGAGAAAGCCGGTAATAGGTTCCGATCATCTGCTGCTCACCGCCTTTCAAACGTATAGATCAATTCTGCCTTTATAATTTCCGCAGCACGATTTTCCAGATTATTCATACGGCGTACCCATTCCATCTGGTTCTCTTCTTTCAGTTTTTCTGAAGTTTCCTCACGCTGACTCATCTGCTCGATCAAGACCTTATACCGCTCTGCAACCTGCTCTTCCACATTTGCTAAAACAGTATCCAGTTTTCCGCTCAGCAGCAAGCTCTGGTAATAGGCTGGTTTTCGCAGTTTCAGGTACGCCTTGTGCAGCATCCCCCAGCGACCAATCGGACGGGTCCGTGGCAGTTTCAAGGCTGGCAGATAATAATCACCCACCAAAACATATTCCATTCCTGTCCGGGCATCATAGATTTTTTCTTTCATTGTCTGTCCTCCTTTTTCGTTAGAACGCAAATTCCGTGTAAGTATTTTTCTTGTGATCCACTTCAATTTTCTTTACATACTGCTGCAGATTATCTGCTGTTAAAAGAACCTCTGTGTTGCCTGCGATTTGCTTTTTCTGCTGCAATTCTTCTTGAACAACGACCAGTTCTTTCTCGTTTTCAGCTTTTGTCTGTCTGAATGCCTCAATTTCGTTCTCTGCATCCTGCTTCAATTCCAAGAACTTTTCTTTTGAAATTTTTCCAAGGACATACTGCTCGTAGCCGCTGCGCTTCTGTGATTCCAGTCGAACGATATTTCCTGACGCCTGTTCAATTTCACGTTTTGTAGCTATTTCTTTTGATTGGAGTTTGCTTTTTCCAGAGCTTTTCCGTACCAACTTCTGCAAATCACGGTGTTCTTCCATCCGCTGGTGCAACTCCTTGTTAATGCCGTTCCAGAGGTCTTTCTCTGAGATGGAAACATGGCAAGATGCACAGTAAAAATACAGCGTACCATCACTTTGCCAATGACAAACCAATTTCTCTCCGCACTTTTTGCAAAAGATTCTGCCTTTGAAGATGTTCGGATTGTTCTTTCTGCGCTGTCTGCACCACTTTTTTCGCTCTTCCTTGACTGCTTGCTCGGCTTCCCGCAATGCGGAAATTTCATCAAACAGTTCCCAGCTGATAATCGCCGGATGGCTGTCCGGCACCATCCGCCAGCTTTCCCGTGGATTCTGCCCGATTTTCCGATTCGTTTCATCGTAGGCGATGCGGTTATAGACCATTGTTCCTGTGTAGATTGGATTTTCCAGCACCTTTGTCACGAAAACGGTCTGCCATGCTGGGTCCTTTACCCGCAAGGTGTTTTTCAGGTATCCCAGCTGACAACGGCGTGTAAAAGGTATCTGGATTCCCTGCGCAGACAGCTTCTTTGCAATCTCGCGCTCTTTCATGCCGGATTTCTTCCAGAGAAAAATCCGAACTACCACATCGCTGACTTCCTCATCCAGAACCAAATGATTCTTCTGATCCTTTTTGTAGCCAAATGGAACAGGAGTATAGATTTCTCCCCGTGCTTCCTTGGAACGAAAGCACGACTGAATCTTCTGGGACAGGTCTTTCGAGTACATCTCGTTGATCATGCTCTTGATTGGCACCAGCATCCCGTCACGGCTCTGGCTGTTCAGGCTGTCATAGTTATCGTTGATGGCTATAAATCTTACGCCGAACAGCGGAAACACCTGTTCCAGATACTGGCCTGTTTCCACGAAATTGCGGCCCAAACGCGAGAAGTCCTTTACCACGATGCAGTCGATTTTCCGCTCCTGCAGTGCTTTCAGCAGCCGTTCAAATTCCGGGCGGTCAAAGTTCATCCCTGTACACCGCTTGTCCGCAAACACATCCAGCAGCATCAGATCATCCCGGTGGTTGATATACTCTTTGATGTAAGAAATCTGCACTTCCAGCGATTCCGTATTCCGAAGCACATCATCGAAATCAGACAATCGTGCGTAAATTGCGGTTTTCCAGATACGGTGCTGCGCGTTCTCGGCTTCCCGCTGCGCCGCACTTACTTTCTTGCTTACTCTTGCCATAAGTCGGCTTCTCCTTTCATGCAGATACTTCATGCTGCCCCATCTGCTTTTGATGCAGTTCTTCCAGCAGGTCTGCAATTTCATCCTGGAATCGGAACGTAATTTCCACCCGATTGCCCTCATAGACTTCGATTTTCTCAATCAATTCGACAATCATCGGGCGGGTGATTTCTTCCAATTTTCGATACTTACGGTACACATCCAGAAACGGATAAGCGTTTGGAGCAGTCTGTAGGTTTCGCTGTTCCGCTTCCAGTTCTGTGATTTTGCGATTATACTCTTCGATCCGCTTGCTGTACAGTTCGTTGTAGTTCAGAAAATCCTCCCGTGTGAGGATTTTCTCTGCGTAATCACCGTACAGCTTTTCCTTAATGCCCTGTGTATGGGCCTTTTCTGCAGTCAGCTGCCGAATCTGCCGTTCAATGCGCCGCACACGGTAGGGTTCCTGCTGGGCCTGCCGGATGCTTTCTACAAACTCTGCTTCCTCCATCACGATCTGGATCTGCATCTGGAGCGCATTCCGCACAATGTTATAGAGCTTTTCATCCCGCAGGTTATGGCTCGTGCAGCTGCCCTTGTTCTGTTTGCTGCCGGAGCACTGATAATAGATATACCGCTTTCCCTTATAGCTGGCCGACCTGCGCACCAGCCGGCTGCCGCAGTCCCCACAGTAAAGAAATCCTGCAAACAGGGCCACCGTTTCGGCATTGTTCGGCCTGCGAGTTTCTGTTTCCAGAATCCGCCGCACCAGCTCAAACTGCTCTGCCGGAATGATTGCTTCATGGGTGTTGTCCACGATTACCCAGTCCCGCATCGGCACGTTCATTTTCTTTTTGGAGCGATAATCCAGTCGTCGTGTCTTTCCCTGTACCAGTTTTCCGATATAGACCTCGTTGTGCAGAATGCGGTCCACTGCCTTGGCAGACCACGGCGGCTCATCGCTCTTGCGGAAATGCAGGCTCAGCTTTGCACCGCTCTGCAACTTTCGTGCAGCCGGGGACGGCACCTTTTTCGCATTCAATCGGTCTGCGATGCCCTGATTGCTCATACCGCTGATCTTCCAGCGGAAAATACTTTGTACATTTTCTGCTGCCAGTTCGTCTACGATCAGCTTGCTATGATTTGTAGGGTCTTTCCGGTAGCCGTAGGTTGCAAAACTTCCCACAAAATCGCCGCGCTTCCGCTTTACCGCAAGCTGACTCTTGATTTTGACGGAAATATCCCGGCAGTAGGCATCGTTGAGCAGATTCCGCATTGGGACCATGATGGAATCGCTGGTCTTCCACGCAGATTGGCTGTCATAATTATCCGTCACTGCAATCAGCCGGACCCGCATGACCGGGAAAATACGTTCCAGATAGCGTCCCACTTCAATATAGTTTCGCCCGAAGCGGGATAAATCTTTCACCAGAACACAGTTGATGGTCCCCTGCTCCAGTTCCCGAAACAGCCTTTGGAACGCAGGCCGTTCAAATAATGAGGTGTGATAGCGATAGCGGCAAAAAGCTAATAAAATCAATGGTTTTGCGGACAGCGGATAGACAGGGAATGTGTTAAAAACTGAATACGCACACAAACGGCGTTACCTTAACCCCTTTGGGGGAGAAAGTAACGCCGTTTTTTTATGCCCGCAGGAAAGGAGGTGCAGCCGGAATGTATTTCACAAAGGGCAAGCAGCGGGCGTTTGAATTGCTCATGCAGCAGAAGCCGGGATTTGACCGCTATCAATCCGGTTGTGCCGGAGATGATGAAGATTGCGGCACTTGCCGTTTCTACCGCCCCGGGTGGAAATATGAGTTTTGCGTTTTCAAAGAGTGTCCCTATTGCCCCGGCAAAAGGACGCGGAAAACGCACGCCAGCATGGACAAATAGACGGGCAAAAGCCCTTGTGCCATGCGGCTTTGCAGACGCGAAAACGGCAAAGGGCATATTGCAATACCAAAACAGCCGAAAACGGCTTTCTAATTGTCCACGCATACCAAGAGAGGAAGTGAGGAAATATGGCAGTTTTCAGAGTGGAGCGAAATACGGGATATACCGTTATGAGCAACCACCACTTGCGAAACAAGGAATTGTCCTTAAAGGCAAAGGGCTTGTTGTCGCAAATGCTTTCGCTGCCCGAAGATTGGGATTATACCCTTGCGGGCTTATCCCATATCAACCGGGAGAAGATCGACGCAATCCGCGAAGCGGTAAAGGAACTCGAAAAAGCCGGATATATCGTGCGCAGCCGGGAGCGCGACGAAAAGGGACGCTTGCGGGGCGCAGATTACGTCATATACGAGCAGCCGCAGCCGCGAGAGCCGGAAGCAGCTACCAGCGGCGGACAGCCGCCTATATTGGATTTACCTACATTGGAAAATCCAACATTGGATAATCCAACGTTGGAAAAACCTACGCAGGAAAAACCTACGTTGGAAAATCCAACGCAATTAAATAAAGATATATTAAGTAAAGAACAATCAATTACTGATTTATCAAGTACCGATTCCATTCCTTTCCATTCCCTAAACCCCTTGCCCTTTGCGCATGGCGAAGCGGCTACGCCGCCGGAAAGGAAAAGAACGGAAGCGAAAAGCAATAGCGCAGTAGAGATTTACAGGGAGATTATCAAGGACAATATCGAATACGACCATCTCATTCAAAACTGCAAAATTGACAAAGACCGTTTGGACGAGATTGTTGACCTTATGCTGGAAACCGTCTGCACAGCCCGAAAGACAATCCGTATTGCCGGGGACGACTACCCCGCCGAATTGGTGAAATCCAAGTTTTTGAAGCTGAACAGCAGCCATATTGAGTTTGTTTTGGATTGCATGAGGGAGAACACAACCAAAGTGCGCAACATCAAGCAGTATCTAAAAGCGGTGCTGTTCAACGCGCCGAGTACCATTGACAGCTACTATACCGCCCTTGTCAATCACGACTTATACGGCGGCGAATGAGCATAGCCGCACTTTACCGGGAAAGGAGTTGATACCTTGCAGGAGGAAGTAACCCAAAAAACGATTGCCCTATACGTCAAAGTGGGAAAAGGCGCGGCGCGGCTTACCGAACAGGCGTTACAGAAAGCAATCCAAAAGTTTTTGGAGCAGAAAAGCAAACCCGCGCATGGGAAACAGACCATGCGGCAGCTTATGAAGCAGAACGCGGGTGTTTCCAACATCGAGATCACCGACAGCAATATTAAAGCCTTTGAGAGTACGGCGAAGAAATACAACATAGATTTTTCGCTAAAAAAGGTTAAGGGCGAGCAGACCCGTTACCTTGTGTTTTTCAAAGGCCGGGACGCGGACGTTATGACCGCAGCGTTTCAAGAGTTTTCCGCAAAGAAGCTGAACCGGGAGAAAAAGCCCTCTATCCGCAAAGCCCTTGCCGCTGCAAAGGACAAGGCGAAGCAGCTTAACGCCGCCCGCGACAAGGTAAAGAAAATGGACAGGGGGCGCGAGATATGAAGCAGATCAACTACAAAAAGCTGATACTTCCGAATATCCCCTATGTGTTCTTTGTCTATCTCTTTGATAAAGTCGGACAGGCGGTGCGGCTTGCCCCCGGCGCGGATATTTCTGCAAAGATACTGAATATCACACAAGGATTTTCCGCAGCCTTTGAAAACGCCTTGCCGAGCGTTTACCCGTTGGATTTGCTTGTCGGCATTGTCGGTGCGGTGATTATCCGCTTGATAGTCTATGTCAAAGGGAAAAACGCGAAGAAATACCGCAAGGGCGCGGAGTACGGCTCTGCCCGATGGGGAAACGCCGAAGATATAAAGCCCTACATAGACCCGGATTTCCAAAACAACATCATTTTGACGCAGACGGAACGGCTTACCATGAACAGCCGCCCGAAGCAGCCGAAGTACGCGAGAAATAAGAACGTCGTCGTGATCGGCGGCAGCGGCAGCGGAAAAACAAGATTTTTTGTCAAACCTAATCTAATGCAGCTTCATTCCTCTTACGTCTTAACCGACCCGAAAGGTACGGTTTTGATTGAGTGCGGGAAGCTGCTGCAACGGGCGGGCTACCGCATTAAGGTACTGAATACGATTAACTTCAAAAAATCTATGCACTACAACCCCTTTGTGTATATCCGCAGCGAGAAAGATATTTTGAAGCTGGTAAATACGTTGATAGCGAATACCAAAGGTGAGGGAGAAAAAAGCGCGGAGGATTTTTGGGTAAAGGCAGAACGGCTTTTGTATTGCGCGTTGGTGGGCTACATCTGGTACGAAGCCCCCGCCGAGGAAATGAACTTTATTACCCTGTTGGAACTTATCAACGCCAGCGAAGCCCGCGAGGACGACGAGGAATATCAAAGCCCCGTCGATTTGCTGTTTGCCGACTTGGAAGAACGCGACCCCGACCATTTCGCGGTGAAGCAGTACCGAAAATATAAATTGGCGGCGGGCAAAACCGCAAAATCAATCCTCATTTCTTGCGGTGCGAGGCTCGCTCCTTTTGATATAAAGGAATTGCGCGATCTTATGTCCTACGACGAATTAGAACTTGACACGTTAGGCGACAGAAAAACAGCTTTGTTTTTGATTATGAGCGATACGGACAGCACGTTTAATTTTGTTATCGCTATGCTGCAATCGCAGTTATTTAATCTCTTGTGCGACAAGGCCGACGACGAATACGGCGGCAAGCTGCCGGTTCATGTTCGCTGCCTGTTAGACGAGTTTGCAAACATTGGACAAATCCCGCAGTTTGAAAAATTGATTGCCACAATCCGCAGCCGGGAAATCTCGGCTTCTATCATTCTGCAATCGCAGAGCCAGCTAAAAGCCATTTACAAGGACGCGGCAGAAATCATACTTGACAATGCTGACAGCACCTTGTTTTTGGGAGGGCGCGGGAAAAATGCAAAGGATATTTCGGAGAACTTGGGACGTGAAACAATCGACAGTTTCAACACTTCCGAAAATCGCGGCACGCAGGTTTCTCATGGCCTCAATTATCAGAAATTGGGAAAGGAGTTGATGACACAGGACGAAATCGCAGTTATGGACGGAGGAAAATGTATTTTGCAGTTGCGCGGCGTGCGCCCCTTTTTCAGCGATAAGTACGATATAACGCAGCACCCGAACTACAAATACCTTTCCGACTTCGACAAGAAAAACGCTTTTGACGTTGAACGGTATATGTCCACCCGTCCGGCAATCGTAAAGCCCGACGAACCCTTTGACATATACGAAATAGATTTGTCCGACGAGGACGCAGCCGCCGAATAAAAACGGCGGCATTTTTATTTCCAACAACATTTTTTGAGCCGTTTTAGCGGCAGAAAGCGAGGTTTATATGGATTTTTTCAACAGCGCAGTTGACGTATTGCAGACTTTGGTAATCGCGCTTGGCGCAGGACTTGGCATTTGGGGCGGCATTAACCTCATGGAGGGGTACGGCAACGATAACCCCGGCGCGAATGCTCATATACGGTAAAGAAGCAACAACACAAATTGAGAACAGCGTACCCTACTATTCTGTATCAAAGTGGAGCGGTAACACGAAAATGTTGCTGCTCCATTTTCATGCCCCTTAAATAATTTCCTTGAATCTGCTTGACTTATATTACGGTTAGTGATATATTTATTACAGTAATCGTAATAAGGAGGCTGGACTATGAGAGACAATGCAAAAGGTGGCGCGCTTACAGAAGTGACCTTTTATATTTTACTCTCTCTTTATACACCAAAACACGGATACGCCGTTATGCAGTTTGTTGAAGAAAAAACGGGCGGGCGGCTTTCGTTAGGTGCAGGCACTTTATATGGAGCATTAAACTCTTTGCAGGACAAGAAGTGGATTGAACCTTATGGAGATAGTGAGGGAAGAAAAAAAGAATACCACATTACAGCACAGGGAAAAGAAATTGCAGAAAAAGAGCTTGCAAGACTAAATGAACTTGTAAGCATTGCAAGTGAAATTGTTGGAGGTGCAGTATGAGTAAAAAATGTTATCGCTTTTTTGGCGGATTGCTAAATACGCAGGAAAAATGGCTAAACAAAATGTCTGAAAAGGGTTATCGACTTGTTCGGACAGGAAAACTGTTATACGAATTTGAAAAATGCAAGCCCGATGAAGTGACCTATTGTGTAGAGTTTATCGGAGAAAAATCAAAAGAGAGTTCAATAGATTATGCTAATTTTTTGGAGGATATGGGATATAAGGTGTTTTTTAAAAATATCAATCTAAACTATTCTGTTGGAAAAGTTCGTTGGCGCCCATGGGCAGAAAGGGGCGGTCGTATTGCGACAAACACAACAACTTTTAATCGAGAAATCTTGATTGTGGAAAAAGCAAATGATGGAAAGCCTTTTGAACTCCATACCTCTTATGACGATAAAGAAAAATATTATCGCAACTTACGCAATCCGTGGCTATTTCTACTGCTCATGTTTGCACTATTCGCAGTTACAAAGCAATCTATAATCTTTGGTATTTTTGCGTTGGTTTCTGTAATTCCTGGCAGTATATATCAAATACAGATAATGAAAATCCGGAAGGAAGCCAAGACACAGGAATGGTGAGGAAATAAATAGCAAATCCAGCCGAGCCAGTCAACGGTCAAGATGAACGGCGCAAATGTGCCACCGTTGACAGCCGCCGCCCGTCCTGCTTTTGTGGCAATCAAGGGAGCGACAGACTAAAGTGCTGTCGCTCCCGCCCATTATGGGGGAAAGACAGTAGAAAATTTCACATCTATGTGCTATAATAATTCCGACAGAATGAAATATAAATATATATTTTACACTACGGTATGGGGAGTATAAAAATGACAGGAGAACAATTTGTTAAATTATGCTACGAAGAAAAGAAAACCATTTTAGCCGAATACTTCAATCCTAATTCTTCATCAGTTGTCGGCAAAAAAATCAGTGCAATAACTGAACAAGGTATATCAAAAGATGATTTGTATGATCTATTGAATTTGGTACTAAAAGAAAATTACTATACTTTGTTGCTTGGATTGGACGGAGAAGCGTCGTTAGGTAATACTCAAATTACCTATAAGCTTTATGATGAAAATGGCAACTTGCTTAACGAATGTGGAGAGCTTGAAGCCGCCGCATACAGATACTTTGTAGAAGAATGATCTTCAAATTTAATCTTGTCAATCATACATAATACAACATAATACACATTTTCACAGGACAGCCAAAATCGGTTGTCCTTTTCTTTTACCCAAAAGAGGGAACGGGAGACTAAAATTGAATACTGCTCCAAACAGCAACGCCACAGATTTTTGAAAATCCGTGGCGTTTTTTGCTCCCATTTTTGGCAAAACGCCCCGTTCCCTTGTAGTAGTGAGTGACGGGGAAGTTTGCCCGAAATGGGCTTGCCTGCCGTAGTAGTGATGAAAAATCCAAATGAGCGTTTGGCATTTTCCGTTTCTGTCCGTAGAGGGGAACAAAGGTGGGCAGGACACGCCTCCGCAATCGCTATATTGACGAAAGCAGCCACACCGACCCTTGTAGATTGCCGCAAAGTCAGCCGCAGAGGAAAGTGGCAGTTTTTCAGAGCAAGATTCTACCGCAGTACCAAAATTCGCTTTTCGCTCATTTTGCCCCTGCGGGAATCTTGTTGGGGAGTGCCTTCCCCAAACCCTGCTTATGCGGCTTGCGCCGCTTAAAAATCCCTCAAAATATTTTTTCGGATTTTTCAAAAACAGTTCCGCTTCACACCCCGTTTTTCTCCTATTAGTGAGAGGACGCCACGCACAGAAAGGAGGTTTTACCATGCGAAAACGATACAACACGCCGCACCGCAGCCGGGTAGTCAAGACACGCATGACCGAGGAAGAATACGCCGAGTTTGCGGAAAGGCTTTCTGCCTGCAACATGAGCCAAGCCGAGTTTATCCGGCAAGCCATAACCGGGGCAGCCATACGCCCCACCATAACCGTTTCCCCCGTCAACGACGAGCTGCTTGCCGCCGTCGGGAAGCTAACCGCCGAATACGGCAGGATCGGCGGCAACTTAAACCAGATAGCCCGGACGCTGAACGAGTGGCACAGCCCCTACCCGCAGCTTGCCGGGGAGGTACGGGCGGCGGTTTCCGACCTTGCTGCCCTAAAGTTTGAAGTCTTGCAGAAAGTGGGTGACGCTGTTGGCAACATTCAAACATATCAGCTCTAAAAATGCTGACTATGGCGCAGCGGAAGCCTACCTCACATTTGAGCATGACGAGTTTACCATGAAGCCCACCCTTGATGAAAATGGGCGGCTGATACCGAGGGAGGATTACCGCATTTCTTCCCTCAACTGCGAGGGCGAGGATTTCGCTGTTGCCTGTATGCGAGCCAATCTCCGCTATGAGAAAAACCAAAAACGGGAAGATGTGAAAAGCCACCACTATATCATCAGCTTTGACCCACGGGACGGGACAGACAACAGCTTGACCGTAGACTGGGCGCAGGAGCTGGGCGAGCAGTTCTGCAAGGAGCATTTTCCCGGACACCAAGCCCTAATCTGCACCCACCCGGACGGGCATAACCACAGCGGCAATATCCATGTGCATATCGTCATCAACTCCCTGCGGATTTATGAAGTCCCGCTTCTGCCCTACATGGACAGACCAGCCGATACACGGGAGGGCTGCAAGCACCGCTGCACCAACGCCGCTATGGAATATTTCAAGAGTGAAGTCATGGAGATGTGCCACTGGGAGGGGCTTTACCAAATCGACCTCTTGAACGGCAGCAAGGAACGGATAACGGAACGGGAATACTGGGCGGCAAAGAAAGGGCAGCTTGCCCTTGATAAAGAGAACGCCGCCAGAGAAGCCGCCGGACAGCCGACCAAGCCCACCAAGTTTGAAACGGACAAGGCGAAGCTGCGCCGGACGATACGGCAGGCACTTTCCCAAGCTACCAGCTTTGACGAGTTTTCTTCCCTTTTGCTGCGGGAGGGTGTGACTGTCAAGGAGAGCCGGGGGCGGCTTTCCTACCTCACGCCGGACAGGACAAAGCCTATCACAGCCCGGAAGCTGGGGGACGATTTTGACAAGGCTACTGTCCTTGCCCTGCTTACACAGAACGCCCGCAGAGCCGCCGAACAGACCAAAGCCATACCCGAATACCCTGCCGCAGTTAAAAAGCCGTCACAAGGGGAAAAAACCACAAAAACCACCCCGGCAGACAACACCTTGCAGCGCATGGTTGACCGGGAAGCCAAGCGAGCCGAGGGCAAGGGCGTGGGCTATGACCGCTGGGCGGCAAAGTACAATCTAAAGCAAATGGCGGCTACCGTTACCGCCTATCAGCAGTACGGCTTTTCTTCCCCGGAGGAACTGGACGAAGCCTGTTCTGCCGCCTATACCGCCATGCGGGAAAGCCTTACAGAGCTGAAGCAGGTGGAAAAGACGCTGGACGGGAAAAAGGAGCTGCAACGGCAGGTGCTTGCCTATTCCAAGACCCGCCCTGTCCGGGACGGGCTGAAACAGCAGAAAAACGCCAAAGCAAAAGCAGCCTACCGACAGAAGCACGAAAGCGACTTTATCATAGCAGACGCAGCCGCCCGTTATTTTAGGGAGAACGGCATTTCCAAGCTGCCAAGCTATAAAGCCCTGCAAGCAGAGATTGAAAGCCTTATCAAAGAGAAAAACAGCGGCTACAACGATTACCGGGCAAAACGGGAGGAATACCGCCGCTTACAGACCGTCAAGGGCAATATCGACCAGATTTTACGCCGGGAGCGCAAGCCTGTGAAAAGGCAGGAACAGGAGCGATAAAAACCACCCCAAAATGTACCCGAACCTATACAGAACAAGGGGGCTGCCCCGTACCCTATCCCCAATACCAAAGGATTTTTTAACGGGCTTACAGGGCAGAAAAAACCCGAAAATGATACCGAGATGATACAGAATTACCGCCGATACCGCCACACCAGCGGAAACGGCAGAAAGGAGCGCACCCATGCCAAGAATGAGCAAGAAACGGCGGCTGGAATGGTCTTTTTTCCTGCGGCAAGTGAAAGTCGGAAATACCACCTGCGACCGTATCACATACAACGACCTCTGCCGGGGCTGTACCCATAGCTGCAAGCAGAGCTTCCGGGCGGTTATCATACTCTGCCCCCGCTACTACTCCAAACGCCGGAAAAAGGAGGACAGGGACAATGGCAGATAACCGCAAGTATTACTACCTCAAGCTGAAAGAGAACTTTTTTGACAGCGACTCCATTGTGCTGCTGGAAGATATGAAAGACGGAATTTTATATTCCAATATCCTCTTGAAGATGTACTTAAAATCGCTGAAAAACGGCGGGAAGTTGCAGCTTGACGAGCATATCCCCTACACAGCGCAGATGATAGCGACACTGACCCGCCACCAGATAGGGACGGTTGAGAGGGCTTTAGAGATTTTCCGGCAGTTGGGGCTTGTGGAGCAGCTTGACAGCGGGGCTTTCTATATGACCGACATTGAGCTGATGATAGGACAGTCCTCTACCGAAGCCGAGCGAAAACGGGCTGCAAGGCTGGAAAACAAAGCACTTTTACCGCCCCGGACAAAAGGCGGACATTTGTCCGACATTCGTCCACCAGAGATAGAGATAGAGTTAGAGAAAGAGATAGAGATAGAAAAAGAGAGAGAGGGAGAAACGGGACACCCCACCCCTGCCGCTTATGGCAGATACAACAATGTGATACTGACCGATACAGAGCTTTCCGGGCTGAAAACAGAGCTGCCCGACAAGTGGGAGTATTATATTGACCGGCTTTCCTGCCATATCGCTTCCACCGGGAAGCAGTACCACAGCCATGCAGCCACCATTTACAAGTGGGCGCAGGAGGACGCTGCCAAAGGCAAGGCTGCCCCGAAACAGGGCATACCCGATTATTCATGCAAGGAGGGCGAGAGCTTATGAGAAACGGGATTGAAGCTATGATTACGGACATTACAGCCACTACCGCCGAAGCGGAGGACTACACAGGCGAGGACGGGCTTTTATACTGCGGCAAGTGCCATACGCCCAAAGAAGCCTATTTTTCAAAAGAAACCGCCCAATGGTTAGGGCATGACCGACACCCGTCAGAGTGCGACTGCCAGCGGGCAGCCCGTGAAAAACGGGAAGCCGCTGAAAGCCGACAGAAGCACCTTGAAACAGTGGAGGACTTGAAACGCCGGGGCTTTACCGACCCTGCTATGCGGAACTGGACATTTGAGCATGACAACGGCAGAAACCCGCAGACCGCAACCGCCCGTTTTTATGTGGAGAGCTGGGAAACCATGCAGGCTGAAAATATCGGCTACCTGTTCTGGGGCGGCGTGGGGACAGGAAAAAGCTACCTTGCCGCCTGTATCGCCAACGCCCTTATGGAAAAAGAGGTTGCCGTCTGCATGACAAACTTTGCAACAATACTCAATGACCTTGCCGCCAGCTTTGAGGGCAGGAATGAGTATATTTCCCGCCTTTGCAGCTACCCCCTGCTGATACTTGATGATTTCGGTATGGAGCGAGGGACAGAATACGGGCTGGAACAGGTTTACAGCGTGATTGACAGCCGTTACCGAAGCGGCAAGCCGCTGATCGCCACGACCAACCTCACGCTGGAGGAATTGCAGCACCCGCAGGACACGCCCCACGCCCGTATCTATGACAGGCTGACTTCCATGTGCGCCCCCGTCCGCTTCACGGGCAGCAACTTCCGAAAGCAAACCGCACAGGAAAAGCTGGAACGCTTAAAGCAACTGATGAAGCAGCGAAAGGAGAGCCTATGACAGAAACCAAACAGACAAGCACCACCAAAACAGACCGCCGCCCGGACTGTGTAACGGAAATCCGCATGGGCAACTCCGTCCTTACCGTTTCCGGCTTCTTCAAGCAGGGCGCAACCGACACCGCAGCCGACAAGATGATGAAAGTGCTGGAAGCGGAAGCTGCTACACAAAAAACGGCGATTTGACCGACCATAAAGAAGCAGATTTGACGCTTTTGCCGCTATACAGACAGCCGCCCCATGTGGTACAATCAAGGTACGGAATAGTGGGGCTGGCTGTCGGAAACGGAGGATTTTATGTTAAGACAGACCAACCAACAACCAATTACCGCCCTTTACCCAAGACTTTCCCATGAGGACGAGCTGCAAGGCGAGAGCAATTCCATTTCCAATCAGAAGCGTATCCTTGAAACCTATGCGAAGCAGAACGGCTTTTCCAATCTGCGCTGGTACACGGACGACGGTTATTCTGGTGCAAACTTTCAAAGACCCGGCTTTCAAGCCATGCTTGCGGACATTGAAGCCGGAAAAGTCGGGACAGTTATCGTAAAGGATATGTCGAGGTTAGGGCGAAACTACCTGCAAGTGGGAATGTACACGGAAATGGTTTTCCCACAGAAAGGCGTCCGCTTCATCGCTATCAATGACGGAGTGGACAGCGCACAGGGCGACAATGACTTTGCCCCGCTGCGGAATATCTTTAACGAATGGCTGGTGAGAGATACGAGCAAGAAAATCAAAGCAGTAAAACGCTCAAAAGGTATGAGTGGCAAGCCTATCACAAGCAAGCCTGTGTATGGCTACCTCATGGACGAGGACGAAAATTTCATTATTGACGAGGAAGCTGCACCCGTAGTCAAGCAGATATACAACCTCTGCCTTGCCGGGAACGGTCCGACCAAGATAGCCCGTATGCTCACAGAGCAGCAAATCCCCACGCCGGGGACGCTGGAATACCGCAGGACGGGCAGCACCCGCCGCTACCACCCCGGCTATGAGTGCACGTGGGCGACCAATACCGTTGTGCATATCCTTGAAAACCGGGAATACACAGGCTGTCTGGTAAATTTCAAGACAGAAAAACTTTCTTACAAAGTCAAGCACAGTGTAGAAAATCCCCCGGAAAAGCAAGTGATTTTCGAGAACCACCACGAGCCTATCATAGACACCCAGACATGGGAACGGGTGCAGGAGCTTCGCAAGCAGCGCAAACGCCCCAACCGCTATGATGAAGTGGGCTTGTTCTCCGGCATACTGTTCTGTGCGGACTGCGGCAGCGTCATGTACCAGCAGCGATACCAGACGGACAAGCGCAAGCAGGACTGTTATATCTGCGGCAACTACAAGAAACGCACCCATGACTGTACGGCGCACTTTATCCGCACCGACCTCTTGACCGCTGGTGTACTCTCCAATCTGCGGAAAGTGACCAGCTATGCGGCAAAGCATGAAGCCCGGTTTATGAAGCTCTTGATTGAGCAGAACGAGGACGGGGGCAAACGCAGGAACGCCGCCAAGAAAAAGGAACTGGAAGCCGCCGAGAAACGCATAGCCGAGTTATCCGCTATCTTCAAGCGGCTGTATGAGGACAGCGTGACCGGGCGCATATCAGACGAGCGTTTCACAGAGCTGTCGGCAGACTATGAAGCAGAGCAACGGGAACTGAAAGAAAGAGCCGCCGCTATCCAAGCGGAGCTTTCCAAAGCACAGGAAGCCACCGTGAACGCAGAAAAGTTTATGAATGTTGTCCGGCGGCATACCAGCTTTGAAGAAC
>ENA-OWYM01000042-OWYM01000042.1-human-gut-metagenome-genome-assembly--contig:-NODE-42-length-37855-cov-9.282487_pt1 | contig 37855 bp, 25 predicted proteins | sample MGYA00249748_ERZ652082 | MGnify/ENA primary metagenome ERZ652082 (study PRJEB26925, sample SAMN05827187) | human gut metagenome | biome: ENVO:2100002; feature: ENVO:00000062; material: ENVO:00002003...
CAGCGTCAGATGTGTATAAGAGACAGGTTCGTGGGCAGCGTCTGCGTGACCATGTACACCGCCGCCCCCGAAGTCGAAGCTTTTGAGCACAAGCTGAACAGCGTGGGCGTGCGCACCTTCCGCCACTACAAGATTCCGGGCTACCCCAACGATGTGGCCCGCATCGTCAGCGACGAGGGCTACGGCAAGAACGACTACATCGAGACCCAGCGCCCCCTCGTCGTCATCACGGCCCCCGGCCCCGGCAGCGGCAAGATGGCCACCTGCCTGTCCCAGCTCTACCATGAGCACAAGCGGGGCATCAAGGCGGGCTACGCCAAGTTCGAGACCTTCCCCATCTGGAACCTGCCCCTCAAGCACCCGGTCAACCTCGCCTATGAGGCCGCTACCGCCGACCTGAACGACGTGAACATGATCGACCCCTTCCATCTGGAGGCCTACGGCGTCACCACCGTCAACTACAACCGCGACATCGAGATCTTCCCGGTGGTCAATGCGATGTTCGAGCTGATCGCAGGCAAAAGCCCCTACAAGTCCCCCACCGACATGGGCGTGAACATGGCAGGCAACTGCATCGTGGACGACGAGGTCTGCCGCGAGGCATCCCGCAACGAGATCGTCCGCCGCTACTTCAAGGCCCTCTGCGACCAGAAGACCGGCAAGAACGTGGATGGCGAGCTGTTCAAGCTGGAGCTGCTGCTGAATCAGGCCGGTCTGGCCGTCGGCGAGCGCCCGGTGGAAAAGCAGGCCCATGCCGTGGCCGAGCGCACCGACGGCGCGCCCGCCGCCGCCATCGAGCTGCCGGACGGCACCGTCGTCACCGGCAAAACCGGCCCCCTGCTGGGCGCGGCCTCCTCTGTCCTCCTGAACGCCCTCAAGAAGCTGGCCGGCATCGATCAGGAGATCGACCTCGTCTCCGCCCGCGCCATCGAGCCGATCCAGACCCTCAAGACCAACTACCTCGGCAGCCGCAACCCCCGCCTGCACACCGATGAGATCCTCATCGCGCTGTCCAGCTCTGCTGCCGAGAATGAGACTGCCGCCATCGCGCTGCGGCAGCTCTCCAAGCTCAAGGGCTGCGATATGCACTCCACCGTCATCCTGTCCAGCGTAGACACCGACACCCTCAAGCGTCTGGGGATGTACCTCACCTGTGAGCCTGCCTATGAGCAGGAGGACCGCAAGTACCACAAGCTGTAAGCGCCTCTGCGCATGACAAAAGCCGCTCTGTACCGTTTTTCGCAGTACAGAGCGGCTCTTTCTTTTGCTCGGGACGCTTTTCAGACGTGGGAGAGGCTGGGCGCACCGCCCGCGATCTCCTCAGCCGTCAGGGGCTTCGGCGCAGCGGGGGCGTTCAGACGCTCCTTTGCCACCGCCAGCATCAGCTTGATGCGGTTCTCCTGATTGACCTTGGTGGCGCTGGGGTCGTAGTCGATGGGGGTGATGTTGGCGCTGGGGTACAGGGCGCGGATCTTATTCACCATGCCCTTGCCCACGATGTGGTTCGGCAGGCAGCCGAAGGGCTGGGCGCAGACGATATTGCCGTAGCCGCCCTGCACCAGCTCGATCATCTCGGCGGTCAGCAGCCAGCCCTCGCCCATCTTCGCGCCCAGAGAGATGACCCCCTCAGGCTTTTCCACCAGCTCCTTGAAGGGGCCGGGGGCGTAGAATCCGGCCTCCGATTCCGCTTTGAGCATGGAGCGCTCCACGCTGTCCAGCCAGTTGAGCAGCTGGTCGGTGCCCATCTTCATGGCCAGCTTGCCGCCGTAGAGGACGTGATCCTCGCCCATGTTGAAGATGCAGTACTGCACAAAGCCCATCAGGCCCGGGAAGTTGACCTCGCAGTCCTGACTTTCGAGGAACTTCTGCAGATCGTTGTTGCCCAGCGGGCTGTACTTGACGTAGATCTCGCCCACGACGCCCACCTTGACCTTCGGCACGCGGGTGACGGGGATGGAGGCGAAGTCCTTGGCGATGAGGGGGAAGGTGTGCTTCATCTCGCGGGAGGTGAAGCCCTTGCCCGCCAGCAGCACCCGGCCCAGACGCTCCACCCAGAGTTCTACCATCCTGTCGGCAGCGCCCTTCTCGTTCTCGTAGGGGGCCACCTGATTGCGGAGGGCGCAGAGCATATCGCCGTAGAAGACGCTGGCGATGGCACGGCGGGCCAGCGGCAGGGTCATCTGGAAGCCGCTGTCCTTCTCGAGGCCCGAGAAGTTGAGGCTGGCCACCGGGATATTGGGGTAGCCTGCCTTGACCAGCGCCTTGCGGAGCAGATGGATGTAGTTGGAGGCACGGCAGCCGCCGCCCGTCTGGGTGATGAGCAGGGCCGTATGCTCGAGGTCATATTTGCCGCTGTTCAGCGCATCGAGGAACTGGCCGATGACCAGCAGCGCCGGATAGCAGGTGTCGTTGTGGACGTATTTCAGGCCCAGCTGCGCCACAGCGCTGCCGCAGTTGCCCAGTATCTCGCACTTGTAGCCGTCGTAGCGCAGGGCGTATCCCAGCAGACGGAACTGGGTGATGGCCATGTTGGGGATGAGGATGGTGTGGGTCTTCTTCATCTCCGGGGTGAATTTAGGGTAATTGTATTCCATAGGTTCCTCCTATGAGGTTACTTCTTATCTTCGTCCCGCTCGTCCAGCGCGGCGAACAGGCTGCGCAGGCGGATATTGACCGCGCCCAGATTGGTGATCTCATCGATCTTGAGCTGGGTGTAGAGCTTGCCGCCCTCCTGTAAGATCTCGCGGGTCTCATCGGTGGTGATGGCGTCCACGCCGCAGCCGAAGGACACCAGCTGCACAAGATCCATATCCTTCTGGGTGGTGCAGTACTTGGCGGCGGCATAGAGGCGGCTGTGGTAGGTCCACTGGTTCAGCACGCTGGTGGGGAACTTCTCCACCCGGTTGGAGATGCTGTCCTCAGTGACGACCGCCGCGCCGTGGCGGGTGATGAGGTGGTCGATGCCGTGGTTGACCTCCGGGTCCACATGGTAGGGACGCCCGGCCAGCACGATGATGCGCCTGCCCTGACGGCGGGCTTCGTCGATGATCTCGCTGCCCTTGACCCGGATCTGTGCCATATGGGCCTCGTACTCGGCGTAGGCGGCATTGGCAGCCTCCTGCACCTCCTTCTCGGAGATGCCGCCGAAATACTTGGGCAGGATCTCCTTCGCCATCTTATGGACGAAGTCCTTCGGACGGTGGATGCCGACGTAGTCGTAGATGAACTTCTGGCCCTCCAGCTCGGGACAGTTCCCGGCCAGCACCTCGGGGTAGTAGGCCACGACGGGGCAGTTGTAGTGGTTGTCGCCCAGCCCCTCGTCGATGTTGTAGGTCAGGCAGGGGTAGAAGATGGCATCCAGATGCATCTGGGTCAGGGCCTTGATGTGGCCGTGGCTGAGCTTGGCCGGGAAACAGGCGGTATCGCTGGGGATGGTGGCCTGACCGGCCAGATAGAGGCCGCGGCTGGACACCGGGCTGGTGTGGACGGCAAAGCCCAGCTTTGTCCAGAAAGCGTGCCAGAAGGGCAGCAGCTCGTACATATTCAGGCAGAGCGGGATGCCGATGGAGCCGCGCTTACCGGGCACAGGCTTATAGCCTGCCAGAAGCTGCTGCTTGTAGGCGTAGAGGTTGAGGCTGTTGTCCTCGCTCTTACCGGTGACGGGCTTATCGCAGCGGTTGCCGGAGATGAACTTGCGGCCGTCGGCGAAGGTGTTGACGGTGAGCTGGCAGTGGTTGCCGCAGCCGCCGCACTTGACGCTGACCACCTTCTGGTCGAAGCTTTCCAGCTCCTCCTCGCTCATCATGGCGGAGGTGGTCTGGCCGTTCTTGCGGCACTGGCGCAGGCCGAAGAGGGCCGCGCCGTAAGCGCCCATCAGGCCGGCGATGTCGGGGCGGATGACCTCGACGCCCATCTCCTTTTCGAAGGCGCGGAGGACGGCTTCGTTGTAGAAGGTGCCGCCCTGCACGACGATCTTCCGGCCCAGCTCCTCGGGGCTGGAGGCGCGGATGACCTTATACAGCGCATTCTTGACGACGCTGATGGACAGGCCCGCCGAGATGTTCTCGATGGATGCGCCATCCTTCTGGGCCTGCTTGACCGAGCTGTTCATGAACACGGTGCAGCGGCTGCCGAGATCCACAGGACGGTCGGCAAAGAGGCCGAGGGCCGCAAACTCCTTGACGTCGTAGCCCAGCGCCTGCGCAAAGGTCTGCAAAAAGCTGCCGCAGCCGGAGGAGCACGCCTCGTTCAGGAAGATGTTGCTGATGGCACCGTCCTCGATCTTGAAGCACTTCATGTCCTGACCGCCGATGTCGATGATGAAATCCACGTCCGGCATGAAGTATTTCGCCGCCGTGAAGTGGGCCACCGTCTCCACGAGGCCGAAGTCGCAGCGGAATGCGTTCTTCACCAGCTCTTCGCCGTAGCCGGTGGTGGTCACGCTGGCCACCTTGAGGCCGGGGTGCTCTTTATAGAGCTTCAGCAGCTGCTCCCGGATGAGGGGCAGCGGGTTGCCGAGGTTGGGCTGATAGTTGGTGTAGAGGATCTGACTCTGCTCGTCCACGACCACCAGCTTGACGGTCGTCGAGCCGGAGTCGATGCCGATATGCACCGGGCCACACTGGGCGCTGAATGCCACCCGGGGCACGCTGTGGGACATATGGCGGGCGTGGAAAGCCTCATACTCCTCCTTGCTGGCGAACAGCGGCGGCTCGCTGGCATAGGTAGCCGTGGCGGCGTACTCGTCCAGCGCGGCGGCCACGTCCGATAGGACGAACTCCTTGTCGGCGTAGAGGGCAGCGCCCAGCGCGACATAGAGCAGGCTATGCTCGGGGCAGGTGCCGGTGACGCCCAGTGCCTCATCGAAGCTCTTGCGCAGCACGGTGCTGAAGGTCAGCGGCCCGCCCAGATAGAGGATGTTGCCCTGAATGGGTCGGCCCTGCGCCAGACCGGCGATGGTCTGGTTGACCACGGCCTTGTAGATGCTGGCGGCGACGTCCTCGGTCCTCGCGCCCTGATTGATGAGGGGCTGCACGTCGCTCTTGGCAAAGACGCCGCAGCGGGAGGCGATGGTGTATGTACGGGTGGCCTGTTCCGCCGCCTTGTTCATCTCATCTGCGCTCATCTTGAGCAGGGTCGCCATCTGGTCGATAAAAGCACCCGTACCGCCGGCACAGCTGCCGTTCATCCGGACTTCGGTGCCGTTGGTCAGGAACAGGATCTTCGCATCCTCACCGCCCAGCTCGATGACGCAGTCCGTCGCCGGGACGAACTTTTTGACCGCCACGCGGGTGGAGAACACCTCCTGCACGAAGGGCACGCCGCAGCTGTCGGCCAGACCCATGCCTGCCGAACCGGAGATGCTGAGCAGCGCTTTCTGGCCGTGCAGCTGCTCTGCGTCGATGCGGCGCAGCAGCTCCTGCGCCTTCTCCAGAATATGGCTGTAGTGGCGCTCATATGTCGAATATAAAAGGGTATCGTTTTCATCCAGCACCACGCACTTGATGGTAGTGCTGCCGATGTCAAGACCTACTCTCACAGTTGTTTTTCCTCCTGAAGGACAATGCACTCTCCCTCTGCGCGCAAAGCGTTCCTGCCCGGGCAGAAGTTGTTTGCTAACGAATCAAATACTTGACCCGCATACACAGATATTATAGTCCAAATCCGTCCGACAATCAATCATTCGGGATTATTTTACACCTTAAAAACAGTAAATTCTTCTTCTAAAGTTAAACATTTTGTTAAATCTGCAAACTTTTCTGGGGATTTTTTGCCGTTTCTGCTAAGATTCTTTACCGTCCGTCAATTTTGCGGCGCTCCCCTCCCACTCTCCCGCACAACGCAAAAGGCATCTGTCCTCTGCCCTACCGGCAGCAGTACAGATGCCTTTTTTCGTTCAGTATCTCCGCAGCAGGAGGATCTCCTGCGCTGCCCGGCTGGCGAATCGCGCCGCCCGGATGGCCTCTCCCTCACCGGAGTGCAGCACCAGCTCCGGCGGGATGGCCTCGCCGGAGGCCAGCGGAAAAGCCACCTGCGCCCGGGTGCCGCCGCCGGGACGGGTGGTCAGGGTCAGCTTCCAGCCGGCGCGGCGGCAGATGAGCCTGCAAATACGCAGGCCCAGCTTTGCGCCGCTGAGGAAGCGCCGGTTGTTCTCGATGGGGTCTTCTTCCATCAGGCCGCAGCCGTCATCCTCCACCCGGAGCACAGCACCGGTCTTTTTCTGCTTCAGGCTCACCCAGACTCTTCCGCCCGGGTCGCAGGCGCACAGGGCGTTGGAGATGAGGTGGAGCAGCAGCTGCTCTGCCTCGTCGGGTGCTCCCATGACGACGCAGTGCCCGACGCCCTCCCGCTCGGTCATGAGCTGGATCTCCAAGGACTTCTCGATGTCCGGGGCCATCCGTTCTGCCTTTTCCAGCAGCTCGCTCACATCGAAGGGCTGCAGTTGGCACGGCTCTCCATTTTCCAGCCGATAGAGCAGCATGGCGTTGTGTACGGTGCGGCTCACCCGGGCAGACTCTATCTGGATGTCCGAAAGCGCCTGCCGGGTGGGCAGGTCGGCCGACGCCAGCAGATGCATCTGAAGATATTCCCGGTTTTGGTCGATGATGCCGAGGGCATGAAAGCACACATCTTCAAACTCCCCTTGGGGGGAGCTGCCTGCTCCATCGTTTCGCCTGCGCATTCTGCTCTACCTCCGCGTCGTGTGGTCAGCCTTCCTGCTGACTCAGTTTACTTTCCAGCGCATAGATCAGGCGGCCGATGGTCACCCGCTTGCGCTCCAGGCCATACTCTTTCCGAAAATCCAGCCATGCCTGCGTGCCGGTCGCGTCCAGCGTATCCAGCAGCCGCCGGAGCGCACTGTCCACCGCCGCGATGGTCAGGTGATGCTCCTGCGCCACCGCCCCGAGGATCTCCTTGCGGATGGCCAGACGGTGGTCGGAAGCCATCATCACCCGGACGGCACCGGTCAGGTAGCGCTTGTTGGCGTCGCTGGTGTTCAGACCCCAGCTGCGGTAGATGCGCTCGCAGCGCTTTTCCAGACTCTCCGCCGGGCTGTGGGCCGGGGCACGCAGCTCCCGCAGCATATCCTCCAGTGTGGCCTGACGGATGAGGTAACATGCATCCTCCTGACTCAGGCTCTCCACGGCGGCCTTCTCATTCCGTCCGTCGTCCCGCAGAAGCACCAGAGGCTTGCGGGCCAGACCCCGCAGCCGGGGCAGGAACTGGATGCTGTCCACATCCTCGAGCCTGCCGCCCAGCACAAGAACATCCACATCGCCCTGCTCGAGCCGACGCAGCAGCGTCTGGCTGGTGCGGTAGCCGGTGCAGCGGATAGCCGGGTTGCACTCCTCAAGATAGCGCATCCAGACCCGCATCTCCCGCGGGTCATAGCTGGCCAGAGCGACGCGCCAGACAGCTTCCTGTTGTTCCTCAAAGCTCACACGACGCGCCCCCTTCCCGCAGGACTTCTGCCGCCGCTGTCTGTGGATACCAGTTGGAAATGGCATCCCGCCACAGCTCCGGCTGGACGGAATTCTCGTATAAAAATCGCAGCAGCCGCGCACATTCTTCCTGTGGGGCCGGGACCCATGCACGGGCGGCGTCCGCCGAGCCGTCCCTTGCCATCGTCCGGCTCACGCTCAGCCAGCAGCCCGGCCCTGTCGGCTCCAGAGAGCAGACGAGAGTATATGCCTCCTGATATGGCTCCAGCTCCGAAAATCTTCTGACCAATGGGACATTTTGTTCCATTCTGCTTCCTCCTTGCCCCGTCTGCCCGGCCCATTCTTCCGCCGGACAAATTTTTACACATTCTCCTAATATAATATTGTAGAAAGGGCAAAAAGCAGATTCAACTTTTACTTTGCGTCATATTTCGTCGAACCCTGACGAAATTCAAGTTTAAAATTCAACGCTATACCAAGGATACCATCCACAAGGCCAAAAATCAAGAGATTTCCGGCTCATTTTCCGCATTTCAACGCTTTTCTGCTCCGGGCGCGGCGCATTTCCATCCTTCGGCAGAAATCACAGAACTTGGCACCCATTACGACATACTTTGTTCACATTATTCTGATAAAATCATACAGATACTACGTTTTCCCGCTCCGTCCACAGACGCCGGGCGGAATAGGCCGCAGACGCTCCCCGTCCTGCTGCCGGAAAGGCAGGCCAATGCTTCAGCTTATCAACATCGAAAAGAAATACACCACCGGCGATCTGACACAGGCAGCGCTCAACGGGGTCAGCCTCAACCTCCGCGACAGTGAATTTGTTGCCATCCTCGGCCCCAGCGGCTCGGGCAAGACCACCCTGCTCAACATCATCGGCGGCCTTGACCGTTACGACAGCGGCGAACTTATCATCAACGGCATCTCCACTCGCCGCTACACTGACCGGGACTGGGACTCCTACCGCAACCACACCGTCGGCTTCGTGTTCCAGAGCTACAACCTCATCCCCCACCAGACCGTCCTCGCCAACGTCGAGCTGGCCCTGACCATCTCGGGCGTATCAGGGGCCGAGCGCCGCCGCCGTGCTGCCGAAGCGCTGCGGCAGGTGGGTCTGGGCGACCAGCTCCACAAGCGCCCCACCGAGATGTCAGGCGGACAGATGCAGCGCGTGGCCATCGCCCGCGCCCTTGTCAACAACCCCGACATCCTGCTGGCCGACGAGCCGACCGGCGCACTGGACAGTGAGACCAGCATTCAGGTCATGGAGCTGCTGAAGGACGTCGCCAAAGACCGTCTCGTGGTCATGGTCACCCACAACCCCGAGCTGGCCGAGCAGTACGCCAACCGCATCGTCCGCCTGCGGGACGGCCTCATCATCGACGATACCCGCCCCTTCGAGCCGGACGACACCAAGCTTGCCCCGCCCATCCACAAAAACATGGGCCGCTCCTCCATGTCCCTGCTCACCTCGCTGGCCCTGAGCTTCAACAACCTGCGCACCAAAAAGGCCCGCACCCTCCTCACCGCCTTTGCGGGCAGCATCGGCATCATCGGCATCGCCCTCATCATCTCCCTGTCCGCCGGCGTCAACGCCTACATCGCCGACATGGAGCGCTCCACCCTGAGCGAATACCCGCTCCAGATCCTGAGCAGCGGCGTGGACATCACGAGCTTTCTGTCCTCGGGCAGCAGCGACGGCACCACCGCCACCGGCCTGCCCACCGATGAGGACGGCAAAAAGGACACCTCCGGCGGCGTAGAGGGGATGGTCTCGGTGCGCCAGCTCATCACCAAGATGGTATCGGGCCTGACCTCCAACGACCTCACCTCCCTGAAGAAGTACCTCGAGAGCGACGAGTCCACCATCGCGGAGGACGCCACCTCCATCGAGTATTCCTACAGCGCCCAGCCCCAGATCTACCGGCAGGACGCCGACGGCAGCGTGCATCAGGTCAACCCGGACTCCACCCTCTCGATGCTGGGTCTGGGCAATTCCGGCTCCAGCTCCACCTCCGTCACCAGCAGCCTCATGAACAGCGTGGGCAGCAACACCAGCGTTTTTTACCAGCTGCCCGCCAACAGCGATCTCTACCGCTCGCAGTATGAGGTCAAGGCCGGGCGCTGGCCCGAAAAGCCCACCGAGTGCGTCATGGTCCTGAGCAAATACGGCACCGTCACCGATTACGCCCTCTACTCCATGGGCCTGCGGGATTCTGCCGAGCTGGACAAGATGATCCAGCAGTTTGCCCAGAACCAGAGCGTCGATGTGCCCAGCGATTTTCGCACCTACAGCTACGACGAGCTGATGGGCCTCAAGTTCAAGCTGGTGAACAGTGCCGACACCTATGTCTACGATGAAACCTACAAGGTCTGGAAGAGCAAGGCCGACGACAAGGAGTATATGCAGCAGCTGGTGGAAAACGGCGAGGACATCACCATCGTGGGCATCGTCCAGCCGGACTACACCGCCTCGGCCTCTATGCTCACCTCCGGCATCGCCTACCCCGCTTCCCTCACCGAGAAGGTCATGGAGGACGCCGCCGACAGCGACATCGTGAAGCAGCAGATGGCTGACCCCACCACCAACGTCCTCACCGGCGAGAGCTTCGGCAAAGCCGAGAGCATCCGCGACTTCGACCTCGCAAGCCTCTTCTCCATCGACACCAATGCACTGAAGGATGCATTCCAGTTCGACGCTGCTGCCCTCGATTTCGACCTGAACGGGGCTTTCGACCTCAGCAGCGGCAGCTTCGACCTGAGCAGCCTGCTGGACTTCTCCGACTTCTCCCTCAACATCGACGAGCTGCCCGACATCGACCTCAGCGAAGCCCTCTCCGGGCTTGACCTCTCCGTCTCGCCGGAGGCGCTGCAGGACCTCGTGCAGAAGATCTTCAAGGACTACAAAAAATATATCATCGGCAACGGCATCCTCAACTTCAAGAATTGGAGCTTCTCTGCCTACCTCAAGACCGAGCGGTTCCAGAAGCTGCTGGCCGAATCCATGAAGGAGCTGGTGGACCCGGACAAGCTGCAGGGCCAGCTTTCGGAGGCGCTGCAGGCCACCATCCGGACCGTGATGGACACCTACTCCGACCAGATCACCGCTGTGCTGAAAGAGCAGCTCGACGCCGCCCTCCAGAAGGGCATCGCCACCTTCCAGGATCAGATCCAGACCCAGCTCAAGACGGCCATCCAGCAGAACATCGGCAAGCTGAGCAGCCAGATGGAGGGTGCCATCAAGATCGACTCGTCGGCCTTCCAGAAAGCCATCCAGCTCAACATGACCACCTCCGAGCTGACGGAGCTGATGCGCTCCACCCTCCGCTCCTCCTCGGCCACCTACGAAGCCAACCTGACGGCCTTCGGCTATGCAGATGAGGACACCCCCAGCCAGATCAAGATCTACCCGAAGGACTTCGCCAGCAAGGCGGTCATTCTGGAAAAGCTGGACGCCTACAACGCCGGGATGTCCGCGAAGGGCGAGGACGAAAAAGTGGTGCAGTACACCGACCTCGTGGGCACCCTGATGACCAGTGTGACCGAGATCGTGAACATGATCAGCAGCATGATGGTGGCCTTCGTCTCCATCTCGCTGGCCGTCTCCTCCATCATGATCGGCGTCATCACCTATATCAGCGTCCTTGAGCGCCGGAAGGAGATCGGCATCCTCCGGGCCATCGGTGCCTCCAAGCGGAACATCTCCGAGGTGTTCAACGCAGAGACCTTCATCATCGGCCTCTGCTCGGGCATCATGGGCATCGTCCTCAGTGAGATCCTCCTCATCCCCGGCAATATCATCATCCAGAAAGTCTCGGGCACCTCGACCCTCGTGGCCGCCCTGCCCGTGGACGCGGCCCTCTTCCTCGTGGCGCTGGCCACCCTGCTGACCATTCTGGCCGGCATCATCCCGGCCCGCGGCGCAGCCAAGAGCAACCCCGTCAAGGCCCTGCGCTCCGAGTAAATCTCCCCAGATTCCATTCCCGGTATCCTTTCCGCTCCGGCGGCAGGGATACCGGGATTTTTTGCCTGTTTTCCCTCTGTGCACATCCGTCAGCTTGTATCCATCCCACATGAGAACGTATTTTTTGGTCTTAAAAGTTACAAAAAGGTACGGTCGTGCCGGTAGTTTCCGGTAGTTTCCGGGAATTGCCGGAAATTCGTTTCCATTTTGCTTTGCGGGCAGATCAACCTGCACAAAAGAGGGTTGATTCATTATGCACTTCTGCCAAAAGTGTTTCAGAGTTATTGATTTATTCCACAAAATGTGCCATACTATAGTCACTGAAACCGTTCCCGACATCGTTCCCATACAGTTTCAGAGAAAAAACCGTTTTCGACAAAAAGAGAGGGGTCTCCCGGAATGCCGAATCTGACCATCAAAGACATCGCACGGCTGAGCGGCTGCTCGGTGAGCACCATCTCCCGGGTCATCAACGACCGGCCCGATGTGCGGCCCGAAACGAAGGAGAAGGTGCTTCAGGTGATGCGGGAGTCGGGCTTCGTGCCCAACACCAATGCCCGTCAGCTGAAGATCCAGCAGTCCCGCAGCCTCGTCTTCGTGGTCAAGGGCACCCGGAACCTCTTCTTCTCCGACTTTCTCGTCCAGCTGCAGCGGGCCGCGACCCTCTACGGGTACAACGGCATCGTCTCCTATCTGGACGAGAACGCCAACGAAATCGACGCCGCCGAAAAGATCCTCCGGGAGATCAAGCCGAAGGGGATGATCTTCCTCGGCGGCAGTGTGGCGAACTTCCAGCAGGGCTTCTCGAACATCACGGTGCCCTCGGTGCTGGCCACGCTGGTCTCTGACGAGCTGGACTTCCCGAACCTCTCGATGGTGGGAGTGGACGACCGGGCTGCGGCCCGCACGGCCGTCTCCCACCTCCTCGCACAGGGACACCGGAAGATCGCCGTGCTGGGCGGCCCGGCCACCAGCTACCCCAGCCGGATGCGCCGCCTCGGCGCACAGGAGGCGATGGAGGACGCCGGGCTGGCCTTCGACGACCGGCTCTATGGCCTGTCAAACTACGATTTTGAGTCCGCCTATCACGCCATGAACAGTCTGCTGGCCCGCCGGGCCGAGTTCACTGCCCTGTTCGCCATGAGCGACGTCATCGCCTTCGGTGCCATCCGGGCGCTGGTAAGCGCCGGGCTTCGGGTGCCGGAAGATGTCTCGGTCATCGGCTTCGACGGCATCACGATGTCCCGCTACTGCGTGCCGGTGATGACCACCATCGTCCAGCCCAGCGAGCAGATCGCCCTCCAGAGCGTCGAGCTGCTGATGCGGCAGATCGAGCATGGTGCCCCGGCCCAGAAGATCACGCTCCAGCCCGAGCTTCAATTCGGCGAGAGCGTCCGGGCCATCTGAGTTATTTCGTCTCATTTCCGCCGCGGGGCGGAATGTATATATCACATGATGAAGAAGGAGAACAATTATGAAAAAGATGATCTCTCGTCGTAACTTCCTGAAAGCCGCCGGCATCTCTGCTGCTGCCCTCGGTCTGGCTGCCTGCGGCGGCTCTTCCAGCAGCACTGCTGGCTCCACGGCCAGTTCCACCGCCGCCTCTGCCGCTCCCACTGCTTCCGGTAAGGTCTACTACCTGAACTTCAAGCCGGAGCAGGATCAGGATTGGCAGGATCTGGCCGCTGAGTACACCAAGGAGACCGGCGTGCCCGTCACCGTCGTGACCGCAGCTTCCGGCCAGTACGAGACCACCCTGATGAGCGAGATGGAGAAGAGCGAAGCTCCTACCCTGTTCCAGGTCAACGGCCCTGTGGGTCTGGCAAACTGGAAGGATTACTGCTACGACCTGTCCGGCAGCCAGCTGTACGGTGAGCTGACCAGCGACTCCTTCGCCCTGAAGGACGGCGACGCCGTCACCAGCATCGCCTACGTCATCGAGACCTACGGCATCATCTACAACAAGGAGCTGCTGACTGCCGCCGGTTACACGCAGGACGACATCAAGGGCTTCGCTGACCTGAAGAAGGTCGCCGACGACATTCAGGCCCGCAAGGCTGAGCTGGGCGTCGATGGTGCATTCACCTCCGCCGGTATGGATGGCTCTTCCGACTGGCGCTTCAAGACCCATCTGGCAAACCTGCCCATCTACTACGAGTACAAGGCTGACGGCATCGGCTCCACCGACGCCATCAAGGGCACCTACCTCGACAACTACAAGCAGATCTGGGATCTGTACATCACCGACTCCACCTGCGACCCCAAGCTGCTGGCTTCCAAGACCGGCAACGACGCTGTTGCTGAGTTCGTGGGCAAGAAGGCCGTCTTCTATCAGAACGGCACCTGGGCTTACAATGACGTGAAGGATCTGGGCGACGACAACCTCGGTATGCTGCCCATCTACATCGGCGTTGAGGGCGAGGAGAACCAGGGCCTGTGCACCGGTTCCGAGAACTTCTGGTGTGTCAACAACACCTCTTCTGAGGAAGATATTCAGGCCACTCTGGACTTCCTGTACTGGTGTGTCACCTCTGAGGCCGGCACCAGCGCGATGGCTGACAAGATGGGCTTCGTCATCCCCTTCAAGAAGGCTAAGGACTCCACCAACCCCCTGATCACCATTGCAAACCAGTATGTGGCCGACGGCAAGACCAGTGTGGACTGGTGCTTCTCCACCATGCCTTCCGAGGAGTGGAAGAATGGCGTCGGCTCCGCTTTGACCGCTTACGCCGCAGGCACCGGCGACTGGAATGCTGTCGTCACCGCCTTCGTGGATGGCTGGGCCAAGGAGTACAAGCTGGCCAACGGCTAAGCACTCTCTTTCTTCCGCAACAGTTTGACTAACGGGGGCGGGCGATCGGTTCGCCCGCCCCCTTCTTTTTCGGGAGGTATATCATGCAAAAGGCCATCAGCAAATACTGGCCGGTGTTCGTCCTGCCCACCCTGCTGGCGTTCATCATCGGCTTCATCTGGCCCTTCATCTGGGGCGTCTACCTGTCCTTCCAGCGGTTCACCACCGTCAGCAAGACCACCTTCGTGGGCTTGCAGAACTACCTCAGCGTCTTCTCGGACTCCACCTTCCTCCACGCCTTCGGCTTCACGGCGGCGTTCACCGTGGTGTCCACCGTCCTCATCAATGTCTGCGCATTCGCCATCGCACTGGTGCTCACCCGGGGCATCCGGGGCACCAACCTCTTCCGCACCGTCTACTTCATGCCGAACCTCATCGGCGGCATCCTGCTGGGCTACATCTGGCAGATCCTGCTGAACGGCGTGCTGGCCAACCTCCAGAAGCCCCTGCTGGCGCTGGACGCCAAGGCGGGCTTCGTGGGTCTGGTCATCCTGATGTGCTGGCAGCAGATCGGCTACATGATGATCATCTACGTTGCAGGTCTGCAGAGCGTCCCCGGCGACCTCATCGAGGCCGCCAAGATCGACGGTGCCAACGACCGTGAGATCCTCTTCAAGATCAAGATCCCGATGGTCATGCCCAGCGTCACCATCTGCACCTTCCTTACCCTGACCAACAGCTTCAAGCTCTTCGACCAGAACGTGGCTCTGACCGCCGGTGAGCCTGCAAACGCCAGTGAGATGCTGGCCCTGAACATTTACAACACCTTCTACGGCCGCTCCGGCGCTCAGTGGAAGGGCATCGGTCAGGCAAAGGCCGTGGTGTTCTTCCTCGTCGTCGTGGTCATCTCGCTCATCCAGCTTAAATTTACCCGCTCCAAGGAGGTGCAGCAGTAATGCCGAAAGAGAAAAAAATGTGGGACAACGTCCTCACCGTCATCATGAGCCTGCTGTGCCTGCTCTGGATCTACCCCATCGTCCTTATCCTGCTGAACAGCCTGAAGAAGGAGGGCACCTTCACCACCTCCACGGTCTTTAAGCTGCCCACTGCGGAGACCTTCGCAGGCCTGTCCAACTACATCTACGGCGTCACCAAGATGGGCTTCCTGTCCAGCCTCGGCTACAGCCTCGTCATCACCGTGTCCAGCGTGGCCCTCATCCTGCTGTGCTGCTCCATGACCGGCTGGTATCTCACCCGCGTGAACAACAAGCTCAGCAAGTTCATGAACCTGCTCATCGTCTTCTCGATGGTCGTCCCCTTCCAGATGGTCATGTTCACCCTTTCCAAGACCGCTGACAACCTCAAGCTGAACACCCCGTGGAACATCTGCATCATCTATTTGGGCTTCGGTGCCGGTCTGGCCGTCTTCATGTTCACCGGCTTCATGAAGAGCGTCCCCATGGAGATCGAGGAGGCCGCCATGATCGACGGCTGCAACCCCATCCAGATCTTCTTCAAGGTCGTCTTCCCCATCCTCAAGCCCACCATGATCTCCACCGCCATCCTTGAGACGATGTGGGTCTGGAACGACTACCTGCTGCCCACGCTGGTGCTGGACATCAAGAAGTACCGCACCATCCCCATGGCCATCCAGTACTTCCGCGGCGGCTATGGCCGCGTGGAGCTGGCTCCCATGATGGCCTGCATCATCATCGCCATCATCCCCATCATCATCCTTTACATGACCTGCCAGAAGTACATCATCGAGGGTGTCGTGGCAGGTGCAGTCAAGGGCTAAGACAAGGAGGTTTCATCCATGCGTGCGAGCGGCATTCTGATGCCCGTCTTCAGCCTGCCGGGGCCTTACGGCATCGGCACACTGGGAGACGAAGCCTTCGCCTTTGTCGATTTCCTTGCGGCTGCAAAGCAGACCTACTGGCAGATCTTACCCATCGGCCCCACAGGCTACGGGGACAGCCCCTACCAGAGCTTCTCTGCCTTTGCAGGCAACCCCTACTTCATTGATTACCGGCTGCTGGCAGCAGATGGTCTGCTGACGGAGGACGAGCTTCCATCCCCTCAGCCCGCAGAACGCATCGATTATGGCGCGCTCTACCAGCAGCGGCCCGTCGTCCTTCGCAAGGCGGCGGAGCATCTGCTGGCGGCCCCCACTCCGGCCTACAAGGCCTTCTGCGAGGCCCAGAGCGACTGGCTTGAGGACTATGCCCTCTTCATGGCCGTCAAGGCCGAGCAGCAGCAGGCCGGACTTTCCGACTGGCCCGATGACCTGCGCACCCGGGAGCCTGCGGCTCTCGCCGCCGCCAAGGCGCGGCTGGCCGCTGAGGTGGACTACCACAAGGCCGTGCAGTTCTTCTTCTACACCCAGTGGAATGCCCTCAAGGCCTACGCCAACGGCCACGGCATCCAGCTGGTGGGCGACATCCCCATCTACGTCAGCCCGGACTCCAGCGACCTCTGGACACGTCCGGAATTGTTCCAGACCGATGGAGCCGTCCATCTGACCAATGTGGCCGGGTGCCCGCCCGACGCCTTTGCCGCCGACGGCCAGCTCTGGGGCAATCCGCTCTACGACTGGCCCCGCCATGAGGCCGAGGACTTCCGCTGGTGGAAACGGCGTATCAAGCACGCCACCTCCATCTACGATGTCGTCCGCATCGACCATTTCCGGGGCTTCGAGAGCTATTATTCCATCCCCGCCGGGAACAAGACCGCTGCGGGCGGCCACTGGGAAAAGGGACCTGACCGGGCCTTCATCGACGCCATGCACAAGGCGCTGGGCGAGGGCGGCATCATCGCCGAGGACCTCGGCTACCTTACCCCCGAGGTCAAGACCATGCTGGCCGCCAGCGGCTACCCGGGCATGAAGATCATGCAGTTCGCCTTCGACAGCCGCGAGCCGGGCAACTATCTGCCCTACACCTACCCCCGCAACAGTGTGGTCTACACCGGCACCCACGACAACGTGACCACCGAGGGCTGGCGTCAGAGCGCCAGTCCCGAGGACGTGGCCTACGCCTGCCGTTACCTGCGCTGTACGCCGGAAGACCTCACCGAAGCCATGATCTGCGCCTGCCTCTCCTGCGTGTCGGATATGGCCATCATCCCGCTGGCCGACTGGCTCCATCTGGACGCCGAGGCCCGCATCAACACCCCCAGTACGCAGGGTGCGAACTGGCAGTGGCGGCTCACCCAGCCGCTCACCCCAGCCCTCAGTGCCCACATCGCCGCGCTGACCGCGCTGTACCACCGCGTACCGGGCGAGGAACTCTGAGCTTTCCCCATTCTCCGCTTCATCCTGATAGCAGCAGCGCCCCGCCTGCCTCTCCCTTACCGGAACGCAGATGGGGCGCTGCTGTTTTCTGTGTTTTCAGCGAAATTTTAACACAACATTTTTTCGGAGCCTTTACCGGGGCATCCTCTTTATATTTTAGCGTTTTTCCGTCCGTTTCACTTGATTTTTGTGCTTTGGTGTCCCAAATCCCGTTCCGATTCTGTTTCTGCGCTCTCTTGTTGTTTTTCGGCAGTTATGCTATAATCCAGATAGTTTAGTCTCCGTCTCCGGCGGAGCGTATGTGTGAAAGGAGCATTCCCCCTATGGAACTTACATATCAGAGTCCGATGATGCCGGCTGCTTATGCCGTCATCTCTGCCGACGAGATGACCTACATCGACGGCGGTGCCCTTCAGATCGGTTCTTACCTCATCGAATTTCACCCCGAGAACCTTCTCACTGCCGCTGTGAACTTCACGGTCAACTTCGCCCAGCTGATGGGCAAGGCTGCCCTTACGGCGGCCGTGGGCGGCCTGCTTCTGATGCACGAGGACGGCCTGACCCTGTCCCAGTCCGTCTCCTATTACTGGGACGGCCAGAGCAAGGCCGGTAAGGTCGGCACCGTGGTCGTCGGCGGTCTCGCAGGCTGGTACGGCGTCCTCAAGGGCATCCAGATCTATAACACGGCAAAGTCCCTCTACATCGAGCTGAAGAACGCTTACGAGCAGACCAAAGCCAACCGCGCAGCGGCACAGGCCGGCGTTCTGGCGGCTGCATAAGCGCTTCTGCCTGACCCGATGGAGCGATAGAAAGGAGTCGTTGTATGAAACGTATCCAGATGCCTTCTTCCTATGCTGTTGTGACGGAAGAAGAAAAGGAGCTTCTGGGCGGCGGCGGAGCCTTCCGCGACGCTTGGGACTCATTTACGGACCACCTCCGCCTCAATGATTTCTTCTTTAGAGGCGGGCTGCTGTCTCTTTCCATTTCGTTCATCCCGATGCTGCTGTTCAATGTGGTCAAAGCCGGATTCCATGTGGCAGAAAACGTCCACACCTTCCTGTTCGGCGGCCCCAGCAAGGCAGCGACGGACATCGAGAACTACAGAAATGATATGCACGCTCTGCGCGAGGACATGAAAGCCCAGCACCTGTGAGCTTCCCCCAAACGAAACGATGCCCTGCGGCGGTGGGTCTCCACCATGCCGCAGGGCATTTTCTTTGTGTTCACAGGACCTGCATCGCCCCCTGCTCCCGCAGACAAAGCAGATAGCAGCAGCCCGGGCCGAAGATGGATTCCATTGCGGCACAGTAGCGCTCCACCAGTGCATCCGGCACAAAGGCCTGTATCGTCCCGGCAAAGCCGCCGCCCTGCATCCGCCATGCGCCCCCGCTCCCTGCGAGGATGCTCTGGCTGAGGGCCAGCGCCGCCGACAGGCCCTGACATTGGGGCGAGGCGGCGCAGTAGACGTTCTGACAGAGTTCAAAGGAGGAGTGGCCGCTCGCCTCCACCAGCCGGACAAAGGCGGCGAAGTCCCCCGCCGTGAGCGCTTCTCTCTGGGCAAGGGTGCGGGCGTTCTCCTCAAAATAGTGGATGGCCCGCAGCACGGCGCGGTCGCCGCAGCACGCCCGCAGCCGGGGCAGCTCCTGCCAGAAGCGGGCCTCGCTGACCTCGCCCAGCACCTTTCCGCCCAGACAGGCCGCCACTGCCTCCATCTCCTTCCGGATGGCCGCGAACTCGCCGGTCAGCTCGCTGTGACTGGCCCGGGTGTCAGTAACGCAGAGGGTCATCCCCTCCGGCAGAACACCGTCGGCGTGGATCTTATCGATCTTTGGCGCAGCCGGGTCGGCAAAATCGGCAAAGAGGACACCGCCCACGGCGCTGGTCAGCTGGTCCAACAGGCCGCTGGGCTTTCCGAAATAGGCGTTCTCCGCAAACTGGCAGATCCGAGCCAGCGCCGGGGCATCAAGGCCGCAGCCATACTCCGTGTTGAGGATGACCGCCATCCCCATCTCAAAGGCCGCCGAGCTGGAAAGCCCCGAGCCGCGGAGCACATCGCTGGCTGTGTAGGCATCGAAGCCGCCGATGCCGAACCCCTTGGTGCGGAAGCCATCGGCAATGCCCCGGATGAGGCTTGCCGAGTGGGTGCTCTCGCCCTGCTGCGGCTCGGCCTCGGTCAGGTCGATGACGTCCAGTTTGTTGAAGCCCCGGGACTTGACCCGGATGAAGCCGTCCTCGTTCCGGGACGCCACCGCCACGAGGTCAAGGGTGACAGCGCCCGCAAGGCCGTAGCCGTGCTGGTGGTCGGTGTGGTTGCCGCCCAGCTCGGTGCGCCCGGGGGCAGAATAGACCCGCACCTGCCGCCCCGGCCCATAGTAAAGTTCGAACTGGTCGAGTGCCGCGCAGTAGCGGCTGCGCTGACGGTCAAGCACGCTCTTGCTGCCGCCGTAGAGCGCGGCCAGCGCGGCGTCCCGCCTTCCCGCTGCGATCTCGTCTCTGAGCTGTCTGCTGGTTGCCATCCAGAACCCCTCCCCCTGCGCTCTCTGAGATGTTCGGTTTGTTACCGCTATTGTAATGCATCCGGTGCCATTTTGCAATTTCAACCCGCAAAAAAAGTAATTTTTGGTGTCCAGCCCAAAGAATAAGATGTACTTTTGTTGAATTTGCAGGGGCAAATGTGGTATACTTTGGCTATAGAGCCAACAGGCAGGAGGGAACCGCAATGGCAGACGTCTATAAACAGTCCTTCAAACAGAATTACACCAACAACATCGAGCTGTCCATCTTCAACTGCGGTCTGGAGCGCTGCGCTCCGGGGCAGACATGGGGACCCGGCATCCGGGACCACTACCTCATCCATCTGGTCGTCTCCGGCAAGGGGGTATTCGAGGTCGGCGGGCGCACCTACGAGGTGACGCCGGGCGATCTGTTCTTCGCCCGCCCCAGCCAGCTCATCCGCTATACGGCCGACGAGACCCAGCCCTGGGAATACAGCTGGGTCGGCTTCAACGGAGCCTGCGCCCATAAGCTGACCGCACAGCTGCCCTTTACGGACACTGCCCCCGTCCACCATACGCAGGATCTCGAGGGGATGCGGGCTGCCCTGAGCAGCATCTACTCCTCTCGCGGATTGCAGCCGCAGGATGAGGCCGCAATGGTGGGTTACCTCTACCTGTTCATCTCCGCCCTGATGCGGGAGACCAGCGAGAGCCGCCCCCACAGCACCTCTTCCTCCAGCCAGTACGTCTTGAACGCCATCAAGTACATCCAGTTCAACTACTCCCACGACATCTCCATCGACGACGTCGCCAAGAGCGTCGGCGTCTCCCGCAGCCACCTCTACCGGGTGTTCATGCTCAACGTGGGCAAAAGCCCCATTGATTACCTGACCGAATACCGGGTCAACGAGGCCTGCAAGCTGCTGCGGGGCGGCACTCTGTCCATCGCCGAGGTGGCGGCCTCCGTGGGCTTCCTCGACCAGTTCTATTTTTCGCGGGTGTTCAAGCGCGCCAAGGGTGTGCCGCCCAGCAAGTATATGACCTCGCAGGCTGACGCAGACGTCCAGCCCGCCCCTGACGAGACATAAGGAGAATTCATCCATGCCCTTACAAAAAAATCAGCTTCTCACCCTGCGCATCGAGCGCCTTTCCAACGACGGCAGCGGAGTGGCCCACTCGTCGGAGGGCGAGGCCGTCTTTGTCCCGGGCACTGCCCCCGGCGACGAGGCGCAGGTGCGCATCGTCAAGGACTGCGGCCGGTACGCCTTCGGCATTCTGGACAAGCTGCTCACCCCCTCGCCGGACCGCATCCCGGTGGACTGCACGGTAGCCGGCCCCTGCGGCGGCTGCAGCCTGCGGCATCTGGATTATGCTGCCGAACTGCGTGCCAAGCAGGAGAGCGTCGCCGACGCCTTCCGCCGCATCGGCGGGCTGGATGTGCCTGTGCTGGACGCCCTCCCCTCCCCTGAGGTAGACCGCTACCGCAACAAAGTCCAGTTCCCGGTGGGCCGCGATAAGGACGGCGCACCCTGCATCGGTTTTTACGCCGGGCGCACCCACCGCATCGTCCCCTGCCCCGACTGCAAGCTGCAGCCCGGCGTCCTGAACGACATCGGCAACACTCTCTGCGCCTTCTTCGCTGCCCACGGCATCCAGCCCTATGACGAAGAGCGCGGCAAGGGCCTCGTGCGGCACATCTTCCTGCGCCGGGGCGCACACAGCGGCCAGATCATGGTCTGCCTCGTCTGCACCCGCCCGAAGCTCCCCCACAGCGATGAGTTGGTGGCTCTGCTCCGGGAAAAGTTCCGCGATATTGCCACCATCCTCATCAATGTCAACGCCAAAAAAACCAATGTCATCCTCGGTGAGGAGAGCGTGACCCTCTATGGCCCGGGCTTCATCGAGGACACCCTCTGCGGCGTGCCCGTCCGCCTCGGCCCCCTCTCCTTCTATCAGGTCAACACGCTGGCTGCCGAGCGTCTCTACGGCGTCGCTGCCGAATACGCCCAGCTTGAGCCGGACGATGTCCTGCTCGACCTCTACTGCGGCATGGGCACCATCGGCCTCTCGATGGCCGGCCACTGCCGCGAGCTGATCGGCGTGGAGATCATTCCCGAGGCCATCGACAGTGCCAAGGCCAATGCCGCCCGGATGGGCGATGCCGTCGCCGCCAAGAGCCGCTTCTTCTGTGCCGATGCCGGCGAGGCCGCTGTCCGCCTCGCCGCTGAGGGCCTGCGGCCTGACGTTATTATGCTCGACCCGCCCCGCAAGGGCTGCGATGAGAAGACCCTTTCCGCCGTCGTCCAGATGTCCCCCCGCCGGGTGGTCTACGTCAGCTGCAACCCCTCCACCGCCGCCCGCGACGCCGCGTGGCTCGGACAGCATGGGTATCGCGCCGAGAAGGTGCAGCCCGTGGATCTGTTTCCGCGAACGAAGCACGTCGAAGCGGTTCTCCTTTTGACCAAACTCAATGTCGAGCGACACATCGAAGTGGACGTCAGCATGGACGAGTTGGATGTGACTGCTACGGAAAGCAAGGCGACTTACAACGAGATTCGGGATTATGTGTGGGAACACCATCAGTTGAAGATATCCAATCTCTATATCGCACAGGTGAAGCAGAAGTACGGCATCATCGAGCGAGAGAATTACCATAAAGCGAAAAATGAAAATGCGAAGCAGCCCCAGTGTCCGAAGGAAAAAGCGGATGCGATTGTGGAAGCACTGAAGCATTTTCAGATGATTTGATACGCAATCACCCCAGAGAGAATAGCCTCTTGTGCGTTCTCTCTGGGGTGATTTTTGCGTTATGCTACTTCCGGGTAGCGCATATATACATACTCGTAGATTTTCTTCTGGTAGGTCTGGATATCGCTTACATCATAGCTATTGGGAAGTTCTTGCCAAAGGGTATTGCGAATCAGGTTATCCACAATCGCCTTAGTTTCCTGCTTGTCCGTCCAATGGTCGAGTTTGGCAATCTGCTGTTTGATTTTTGTCAACAAGTCCACAGACACCTTCTTGATCGTTTCAATTTCCTGCTTCGTGAGCTTCTCCGAAAACAGCAAATCGTACACTGAAAGTTCCTCATCGCTGGAAAAGCCCTCACGCACATAGCGCTGCTGCTCCGTGTCCAGTGAACTTGCAAGCTCCATCAGATCCATGAAGGTTTTCTCAATGGTTGCCCGGTTCTGCTCTGCATTATAGGCATCTATGATCTCCTGATAGCGGTCATAATAATCAATGCGCTGCGGGTTTGCAAACAGCATTTTCGCCAGCTGCTGGTTTACCAGTTCATCCAGATCGCGCAGCAAAAGGTTCTTCCGCCGGGTGTGGGCAAACTCCCGGCTCAGCAGCTCAAAATCAATTTTGCTGATGTCAAACTGCCGGGAAGGTACAGCCTCCTGATCCGGCTTTTCCACATGGATGTACTCGTTGACGATGCCGTTGATCTGCACCATCAGGTCGGTATTGTCCGCGTGTTTCCGCTTCTGCTGCAAGCCCTCGTAGATGGCGAGAATTGCGTTTTTCCGGGCGCGCACGGCATCGTCCACATCGTCACGGTCTGCGTAGCGGAACAGCCGCGCCAGTTCAGACGCATAGGTCTGGAAGGTTTTCTTGGTTTCCAACGTCTCGCACATCGCGTTGACTGCATCCTGTACAAGGCTCATCTTTTCAAAGTCCTGTGCGTCCACCAATTCCTGCAGCCGGAACCCGTGTTCTGCCAGAAAGCCGTCCGTTTTTCCGATGACCGTGCGGATGCGCTGAATCAGCTCCGTTTTATCCACCGTTGGGTCAATGCCCGCCGGGCTGTTCTTGCTGACCGTATAATCTGCCAGAGCCTTGCGCAGCGCCTTTACGATACCAATATAGTCCACGATCAGGCCGTTGCTCTTGCCCTCCGAAACACGGTTTGCACGAGCAATAGTCTGCATCAGGGTGTGGGCTTTCAACGGCTTGTCCAGATACAGACAGGACAGGCACTTCACATCAAAACCCGTCAGCCACATGGCACAGACGAACACCACCCGGAACGGATTCTTGCTGTCCTTGAACTCTTTGTCCAGTTCCCGCTTTTCCATTTTGGCACGGTGCGGCAGAATATCCAGCCCCCACTTTTTGAAGGTCTGCACCTCGTTCTGCTCCTGACTGATCACCACTGCCATTTCGGTTTCTTTCATCCATGCCAGTTTGCGGGCAAGCTCCTGTGCTTCCTGCTGGGTCACTGTGCCCTGCCGGGCTTCCAGTTCCCTGATCTTTGCCCGCCAGTATTCCTGCACATAGTTGTACATCCGCACACAGGTGACCTTATTCAGGCAGACGAACATCGCCTTGCCGCTGGTCCAAAGGTCAGAGTAATGCTCCACAAAGTCCTTTGCAATGGAACGCAGCCGTTCATCTGCGGTGAGAATATGGATCTCCTTTGCAAACTCGCGTTCCAGCTTTTCCTCCTGCGAAGGATCAAGGTCGGCTGCTTCAATGGCATCCAGGATCCGCCCGGTGATCTCCGGCTTGTCCAACTGGGCGATCTTATCCGCACGGTTCTCATAATACAGCGGCACCGTTGCGCCGTCCTCCACCGCCCGCTTGAAATCATACACCGACAGATACCCGCCAAAGGTGCGTTCCGTGATATGGTCATCCGCCAGAAGCGGCGTACCGGTAAAGCCGATGCGGGACGCCGTGGGCAGCAGGTGCATCATGTTGTCTGCAAAAATGCCGTACTGGCTACGGTGGGCTTCATCCGACAAAATCAGAATGTCGTGATCCGGGTAGATGGGCGGCTCCTTGGGCAGATTGAACTTCTGGATCAGGGTAAACACAAAGCTGGGGTTGCCCTGCAGCTTTTTTACAAGGTCTGTACCGCTGGATGCAATGAACTGTGAAGCCTTTGTCTTGCCCAGCAGACCGCAGTTTTCAAAGGTATCGCTGATCTGCCGGTTCAGCTCATCACGGTCGGTCAGTACCACAATGGTGGGCGAGCCTGCAAACTTGCGCCGGATCTTCTGCGCCAGAAAGACCATGGAGTAGCTTTTGCCCGACCCCTGCGTGTGCCAGAACACACCCAGCCTGCCGTCTTTTAACTTGCGGTTCTCGTAAGCACTGACGGCCTCGTTGACGCCGAGATACTGGTGGTTGCGCGCCAGAATCTTGGTGGTGCGCCCACCGGAATGGTCGTAAAGGATGAAGTTTTCCAGCAGATCGATGAAGGTCTTTTTCTCGCAGATGCCCCGCAGCATGGTTTTCAGTTCCACGCTGCCTGCATCGCTTTCCTTCAGACGCTTCCACTCGTGGAAAAACTCGTACTTGCTGCCAAGCGTACCCACCTTGGCTTCCAATCCATTGGACAGCATGAGAAAGGCATTATAGTAGAACAACTGCGGAATGGTATCGAGGTAATCCCGATAGTTGTCTATGTAGGCGTTCTGCACATCCACGGTGGGCTTTTTCAGCTCGATAAACAGCAGCGGAATGCCATTGACAAAGCCCACAATGTCTGTCCGGCGGCGGTACAGCTGCGAGTGGATCTTCATTTCTTTTACGGCGAGGAAATGATTGTTTTCCGGGTTTTTGAAGTCGATCACCGCCGCACTCCGCGTTTCGGTGCGTCCATCCGGTCGCTTGACCGTCACCGGGATGCCATCCCGCAGCAGAAAATACTTTTCCTCGTTGATCTGCATCAGGGATGCGGTGGAAACGTGCGCCGTAAATTTCTTCTGCACCTCGTCCAGCTGGTTCGGGGTGAGCCACGGGTTCAAGCGCAAAAGCGCCTGCCGAAAATACCGGGTCAGCAGCACTTCCCCATAGCTGGTGCGGCCCAACGTCCCGTCCGATCCCAGCTTTTCGGAGTTGTAAGCCAGCACGACCTCCCAGCCCAGAACATTTTGCAGCAAATTGCCTGCACTGTTCTGAACAAGGACATTTTCGGAGTATTCGCGGCTCATAGGATCACCTCATTTTATCCCACAATGTCAATAAACTTCTGACCGAATTTTGTTATTGTATAGGATGTCTCATCATCTTTAATCGTATTATTATCTTTATCTGGAAACAATGGTGTATTTTGCTCATACATCAAGCCCAGCGCGGTCAACCGTAACAAATCTCTACACTGTGATTGCTTACGCACATGATGGTTTATCTTTAACAGTTCTTTGTCCCCCGGAACAAGTTGATTTACCATTGATGCGTACTCGGCGAACTCTGCCCATGTAATTGTCTCTTCTAGGTAAGCAATATACAATTTTGCCAGCATTTGTGATTTTTCATATTCGAGATAGTTATCCAGCACAACCAGAATATATTCAATTTCCTGTTTACTCTTCCGTGTATTACTATTCAGTTTTTCAAGCAGTTGCTTTCTTTTGCTTTCGTCTGTGCAGCCTCTATTCAGTTCTGCCACAAACAATGCAAGTTGTTTGATTTCATGTCTCTCTCGAATCGTGTAACCAATCCTATAAAGTCCAACTACAGTTGAAAGAATTGGAATATCCTTTAGTATTCCATCATCCATTACTGCATCAAGTCCGACTTCTGCTAAATCTCCCACAGTATCGCAAATATCACTTGAGAGCGAATTTTCAAGCGAGACCACTAATTCTTCTGTATTTTCTCCCATAAAATCACGCCCTTGTTTTTTTCTCCAAGATACCTTTTATTTTCCAAAGCTCGCCTTCAGTTGGGCCACTTTCTTTGTTCTTTCCACATTGTCCAATTCCAAAAATGCCAGCAAGCACAACTGATATGTTTCATCGTACCAATTTTCAAGTTCATCCTGTGTCATTTTTGCAACTGCTTCTCTATAGTTTTTATCGCCTTCTGTGCTGTTGTTATGACGGATATTCATATTATTAAACATAAAGAACACATTATTTGCCAGTTCTTTATTTATCGCCGCTAGTTCTACACGCCTTGGTTCTAACTGGTCAGCCAATATACGAAGAGTTTCTCTTTTTCGTGCAATATCACCATTCATCGTATAGTGATTATATTCAAGTACCTTATAGGAAATTTCAGGGGATACAATTTCCGATGCAACGATTGCTTCTGGCTTCTTTGGAGTAAAGATTGTAATATATCCCTGTGTTAATTGCATATAATCAATAGATTCTATTACACTTCGTATTTGATAAATATAAAATTGTCCACTCTGTCGGTTCCCATATTTAAACAATTCGCTCTCTTGACTCATCCAAATTACAAAATTATAAGTATATTCACAAAAAGAAAGTAAATAATTCAAATCAAATCCATATGGGTTTTGGACAAAATGGAATCTATATGTACTGTTGAAATCGTCCAATGACAAACACGTCTTCCGAAACGGAACACTTAGAAAATTTATTTCAACATAATCTTTCAGCGTATAATTATTTCCAAGATTACTTGGAACTTTTTGATTGTAAAACAAATCATACAACCTATCATATTCACGCCTCAGATTTATTCCCTGTTCATTTAAGATTTGCAAAAAATTTCGCCTTTTCATAAATTTATGCCTCCACTTCCCCGTTCATCAATTTTGGCAGCAGTCTATCCCGAGCTTCTACAAGCTTTAAATTTGCTTGTAGCTTATTTTTTATTTGCTCCATAAACGGCCTTACCGTCTCTTCAAATCCATAAATCAAAGGGTCTTTTGGAATTTGAATATTGATACTGTCAAAGGTTTTGCCAATTATCGTATTAAATACTCCACCATTTGCCATAGTTTGCAATGCTTTAATTTCATTGTTAAGTGCAAAGAACAAATAATACGGCGCATCATTCTCTTTCATTTTTAGAGCATAGCAAGATTGATTCATCGCCATTGGAACTGCAAGTATGGTCGTTTTTCCTACTGTTCCACGCGCTGTAATGATAACCGTTTTGGGTGGGTATAATCTGCTATTACAATTTTTCAACCCGCCTTCAGTAATATTCATTTGAGTTTTATATGCAAAAAAAGCACCATCATTATCTTTAGGGGTATAGAACGGTATTTTCCCATTATAGTAGTCTGGAATTGAGGTTTTAGGTGTTCCTCCGCTCATAATATCTACTTTGCTACTGAATGGATAAATACTCCACCCCTCCGGCACACCATCCACAATTTTCGTGTTTTCATGCCCCGGGAAGTTCAAATCCACAAACCACTCTTTATAAAGCCGCTGGGCTGCTTCTTCCAGCAGTTTGATTTGTTTCTGATTGTTTTCAATCAGGTCATCATAAGCCGAGAGAATATCTGCAATGCGGTGCTGTATTTCCAATGGCGGTTTATCAATTACCACTTCCTTTAATTTTTGCCCTGGCATATGCTTAATCGTTGCGCCTGTAAAATACTGATCCAATTCGCCTGTTTTGCCTGCCAAAAGGAACCAATAAAACAGATACCTATAATCAAGGCAGTCATGTACTCTAACTCGATGAAGTGCTTTTTGAATTTTCATATTTGGAATTTGTTCTTTCCAAATCGCACACCGTCCCGGTTCCCCGCCTTCGCAAATAACTAAATCACCATATTTTAGTTCATATCGTTCCTGTTCTGATTCTTCAAATTTCATTAACGGCAAATTTTCTAAATCAAATTCACCCCATCGAACATTTACATTTGCAAGATACGGCTGATAGTCTCCTTTGTTTTTATTTTGGTCAAGCATTTTTCCCAAGCAGGAATCCGTCACATTTCCCAGCTTCACCTTTTCCCACTTCATACCCCCATCTCCTCCAGATTCTTCGAGATGGTTTCCATCAGCCGATTGGACTCTGTCTGCAATTCCAGCAGCTCCTTGTGGATTTCCTTCATCCGCTGGGCAAAATCCACACCGTCATCCTCCACGGGTGCAACGCCCACATAGGCACCGGGCGTCAGGGATGCGCCTTTCTCGTTGAGGATGGTATCGCGACTGGCCACCTTGCACAGGCCGGGGATATCCTGATAGACGCCCTCGCCAAACTTTTCAGTAAGCCAGACGGCCTCCTTGGCAACGGTCAGCTTCTCGTTGAGGGCTTCCAGCTCCTTGTCGAACTTTTCCTGCGTAGCTTTGCGCTCCTTGCGGGGCGCTGCATCCACAGCGGCTTTGGTTTCTTCCCGCTTGGCCTGCACGTTTTGTTCCAGTGCGGCCTGAATCTCTGCAAAGGGGCGGTCGTCCGCCAGTTCTGCGTGATACTCCGCCAGAAGCACCTTGTACTTGTCCTCTTCACCGCGGTAGAGCCAGACAATGGCGTTGAGGTTCTTCAGCTGCCAGTCGCTCCACTCGTTCTGAGTGCGGTCCACCACGGTATAATAGTTGCGGGCGTCGATGAACAGTACGGTGTCCAGCAGATGTTCCGGCTTGCCCTTATCCAGAAACCACAGCGAACAGGGCAGGCTTTTGGTGTAGAAGAAATTGTTGCCCACGCTCATCATCACGTCCACATGACCGGTCTGGATGAGCTTTTCACGGATGTCCTTGTCTTTGCCCTGACTGTCGGTAGCAGAGGACGCCATCACAAAACCCGCACGGCCATGCTCGTTCAGGTAGGAGTAGAAATAGGACACCCACAGATAGTTTGCGTTGCCCACCTCTTTTGCCTTGTTCACGCCGGGCAGGCCAAACGGCAGCCGCCCGGCACTCTGCACCGACTCCGACTTGACCTTGTCCACGTTAAACGGCGGATTTGCCATCACATAGTCGCAGCAGCCGTTCAGGTTGTGGGCATCGTGATAGAAGGTATTGGCTTCATCGCCGGACTTGATCACTCCGGTCAGGCCATGCACAGCCATATTCATCAGGCAGAGCTTGGCATTGTACTCCACCTTTTCCTGTCCGTAGAAGGTCATGGTGTTGTTGGCGATCATGCCCGCATGGTTTACAAAGTCGCCGGTCTGCACAAACATACCGCCGCTGCCGCAAGCCGGGTCCAACAGAACGCCGTGGGCAGGCTCCAGCACATTGACGATCATTTTCACCAGCGATTTCGGCGTAAAGAACACGCCGTCATCCTGTGCCACATTCTTGGCAAACTTATTCAAAAAGTACTCGTAGATACGGCCGATCACATCGCCGCCCACATCGTCCAACGCATCATTGTTGAAGATGCGCAGCAGTTCCCCCAGCAGTTCATCCGAGAAGATGGTGTAGTCCTTCGGCAGAACGCCCTGCAGCTGCTCGCTCTGCTGCTCCACCAGTTCCATGGCGTTGTTCACCACTTCGCCCAGACTGTTCAGAGGATTGCCCTCGATGCCGGTCAGCCCCTGCTCCGGGATGTTGGCGGGCAAATTGACTAAGTAATTGTACTGCGCCTCCTTGGGCAGAAACAGTGCACTCTTCTCGGCAAAGTCGCTCTGTTCCACCGGCAGTACCCGGCCACCGCGCATGGGACGGTCTTTCAGGATCTCCTGCTCTACCAGTTTGAAGCGGCTGTACGCATACCGCAGAAAAATCAGTCCCAACACCGGCATACAGTATTGGTTCGAGGTGAGTTTAGAGCCTGCACGCAGCAGATCTGCCGACTCCCACAGGTCAGCTTCCAGTTTTTTGACGTTCACATTATTTGCCACGAGGGAGTTCCTCCTGTTGTTTGGATTTTCACTTTCTATTGTATCACATTTTTCTGCAATGTTCATCTTTAATCATCGCTATTTTCTTTTTTGACTGGAAAAAGTTGTTTACCAATGGCTGACAATGTGTTAGAGCCATAAACTTTCTCATTTGGAGACGCTAAGTCTGCATCCATCGGATGCAGTTCACGGGTTTGGGATTTCCCAACAAGTATTTTTGCAACGCAAAAGAAGCAGATATATACGTCTGCCTTGCTTGCGGGAGCTATGAAGCCTCTCAACGCGACTTCCAAATTTGAAAATCATTTTGCAATCAGGACCGTCCGTTTTCAAGTTCAACTTGAAGCGGGCGGTTATTTTTCTGCACAAAAATTTTCGAGTTTGCAACCGCAGCAAACAGGGCGAGTTGGTACCGCCTCGCAATTTTTGAATCAGATTTTTCAAATCCAACTTCAAAAACGCTTGTTGAGCTTCGCCCAAACCCGATATTCAGCACATAAACTGTGCCGACTGCGTATCTTAACAGACGCTGAATAAGCAAATTTCTTGTAGAAAAATTGTTTCCGAAAAATCGTCGTTGATTCATTCAATATTGCACAAAACCGGAACTATTACTTCCGGTTTTGAAGGCAAAAAGCGGAAGTATCACTTCCTAAAAAATCGAGCAATTTTATGGTATGCTCTATCCAGAGCCGTTCACAAGAACCGGACCTCCCAAGTCCGGTTTTCTCCCTCAAAACCGGACCTGATACGTCCTAAAAACACTTATTTAATTGTGATAGGCTTTCTACAAGCCTTCATCGAACCTTGAGAACCAAATGACCGTCTGCATGGGATACCCGGCCATGACCCCGCAAGGGAGAGCCGGAAGACGCCGCTGGAAGGGGGTAGGAAGTCCGTGCAGAGAGAACGGTACTCCAAATTTGAGATCACGTTGATACGCAAAACCGGAACCAGCAGTTCCGATTTTGCCTTGAAATTCACTTCAAAATCCTTAAAAACCGGAACTACCAGTTCCTAAAAACAAAATTTGCGATGTGATACACTAAGTCCACAGAAGCACATTCTTCATTGCTTTCACACCAGTTCAGGCACTGAATGTCCGATTTTTAGCAGAAATTCAAATCAACTTTCGTAAAAACCGGACGTAATGTGTCCTAAAAAATCTCCCATGAATGTGTTAGCCTAGTTTCAAATCTATCATTGAACCTTGAGAACCAAATGACCGTCCGCATGGAATACCCGGCGATGATCTCACAAGAGCGAGCCGGAAGACGCCGCCGGAAGGGGGCAGGAAATCCATGCGGGGATAACGGCTGAACTACCAATAAATTTTTGAAAGGAGATTTTGCCTATGAAGAAAAACAAGTTTGAATTTATCATTGATTCCGAATTTCAATCTCAGATTCCTGCATTGACCGATGAAGAATTTCAGCAACTGGAAGAAAACATCCTTTCAGAGGGTGAAGTCCTGTCTCCCCTGATTGTCTGGGGCAACATTCTTGTTGATGGCCACAATCGCTATAAGATTCTCCAGCAGCACCCAGAAATCCCTTATACCACCCGCTCGATTTCCTGCACCTGCGAAACCCGTGAAGATGTTCTGGCATGGATCTGCAAACATCAGCTGGGTCGTCGGAATCTGACACCTGAACAGAAAAAGTTCCTGATTGGAAAACAGTATCATTCTGAAAAATCCACTCGTGGGGGAAATCATGGCAATCAGTACACACAGGTGGCAAACTGTCAAATTGACAATTTGCCACCTGTAGAAAACACAACTGAACGAATCGCCAAAGAAAATAATGTAAGTCCCTCTTTTGTAATTCGTGCCGAGCAGTTCATGAAAACCGTTGAGCTGATGGAAAAATACTGCCCCGGCATTCAGGAAGAAATCTTATCCGGCAAACTTAAGCTATCCCAGCGAGAGGCTACCATTATCCGTGGAACTCCCACGGAAGCATTGCCCACCGTGGTATCAACGTGGCGAGAGGAAAAGCTGAACGGTAAACCAGACGATAGTGCAGACACCTATGAAAATTTAGAATTGCTTTCCAAGGTCACCGAAAGCAATTTCTCTAGTGCTGCCACATCGAAGATCCAAACGGCTGATCCACTCCCGGAGAATCGACCTTCCGGTTCATCGAGAAAGCGCTGCACCGAACTCCAGACCATTCGTGAGCTAGGAGAAAAGATGGCAACGGTTGATCATGTCGCCGATGCCGAAGGAATGTTCAGTGAAATCAACAGTGCCTCTGATAGCTTTATTTTTCGTCTCGAACAATGCTTTGCTCTGTATCCCGACTTTCTGACAAATGTAGAGATTGAAGCAAAAGTTATTGCTGCTTTGCAAAAGGCAGAAAGCTATATTGTGCATCTGAAAGAACAGCATCGGCAGCATCTTCTGGAGACTACCAACAGCCAGTAAAATGCTTTCCAAAAATTTGTTTGATGAAAAAACACTGGAGGTGAATTCTATTTCAGACTACTTGACTGTCACTACGCCCTTACCGCAATATCTGCCTTATGCCCGCTTTCTGCTGGATACAGACCTGAGCCACACAGCAAAGCTGCTCTATACCCTGCTTCTGGACCGGGCAACGCTTTCTCAAAAGAACAACTGGATTGATGCGCAAGGCCGCATCTATGTGATCTATTCACTTTCCAATCTGGCAAAAGATTTGGGATGCAGCGTTTCCAGCGTAACACGCTCTTTTACTGAACTGGAAAATGCACAGCTCGTGGAACGTGTCCGCAGTGGATTTTCCAAGCCCAGCCGCATTCTGCTCAAGATTCCGCTTACTACGCAAAATTGCACTGTCACAGTATGCAAAAATGCCGAGCATGACTGTGCAGAAATGAGCAGTATGATTGCGCAGAAATGCACACCTAACCAACGTAATAAGAACGACCTGAAAGATAGCCACCTGATAAGAACAACAGATGCTCATTTAACCCTTGGAGAATATCACAATGTCTTTCTGACGGAAAAAGAGTACAAGCAGCTCAAAGCCGATTTCTCCAGGCTGGACAGCCTGATCGACCAGCTTTCAGCTTATATCCAGTCTACCGGTAAAAAGTACGCCGACCATGCCGCCACCCTGCGCATCTGGGCAAAACGTCAGAAAACAGAACGAAAATCGACACCGGGCATCCCGGACTACACATTCACGGAAGGAGAAAGCCTATAAAGACGATTGAAAAAATTTTTGAACAGTCCGTTTCCAGTATTCCCGAAAATCCAGAAGATTATTATGGCAAGGACGGTCTGCTTTATTGCGGAAAGTGTCATACCCCAAAAGAAGCATTCTTTGCAAAGGGCATCGCTTTGATGGGCAAGAACAAGCATCCCGTCGAATGCATCTGCCAGCGCACGGAAAGAGAAAAACAAGAAACCCTTATCAGCCAGCAAAAGCACCTTGACCGTGTGCGGCGGCTGAAAGCTGAGGGATTTTCCGACCCGGCAATGCTGGACTGGACCTTTGAAAACGACAATGGCTGCAGCCCACAGATGCACCATGCACATCGCTATGTGGAGCAGTGGCAGACCATGCGTACAGAGAACCTAGGACTTCTTCTCTGGGGCGGTGTAGGCACCGGCAAAAGTTTCCTTGCCGGGTGCATTGCAAACGCTCTGATGGAGCAGGAAGTGCCTGTGCGTATGACAAACTTCGCCCGAATCCTGAACGAGTTGAACCGCAGCTTTTCCGGGCGAAATGAGGTCGTGGACAAGCTCTGCCGCTATCCCCTGCTTATTATTGACGATTTCGGCATGGAGCGTGGCACCGAGTACGCACTGGAACAGATCTACAACATCATAGACAGCCGATACCACAGCCGGAAGCCGCTGATTGTCACCACCAACCTGACGCTGGACGAGATACGATACCCACAGGATACCGCCCATGCCCGCATCTATGACCGCCTGCTGGAAATGTGTGTTCCTGTTTCCTGCATCGGCGTGAGTTTCCGCAAAGAAACAGCACAGGAAAAGCTGGAACGCTTAAAAATTTTAATCGGATAGATCAGAAACATTTCTGAAAGAATCCGCAGGACGTCCTAAGTTCTGCTACAAGGAAATGGAGTTGCCTATTGAATAATTTTCATCGTACAGAAAACAATCCCACCCCTTCGGAATGCTCTACGCCCACACTTGATGAATGGAGCGCATTCGCGACCTTTCTAGCCGATGTGATTGAGAAATACGCATCGGTCTTGGAAATAGACAACGCAGTATCCTCAACCAACAACGAAAATCAACAAGATGCTGTTGATACCGCTCTTGCAGCATGATATAATATTCTTGTAATATTTGTCCCAACACAGTGGTAAGTTCTCCCCTTCCACTGTATTACATACACGGAACGAGGTGCTTAAAATGAATCGTCCAGATGACTCTCCTAAAAATTCCATCCTCATTTACACCACAGAAGATGGCCTGACCAAAATTGATACTACCTTTGACGGTGACACCGTCTGGCTTTCCATTGACCAGATGGCTGAGTTGTTCCAACGTGACAAATCCACAATTTCCCGTCACATCAAAAACATTTTTGCAGAGGGTGAGCTTGAACGAGATTCAGTTGTTGCAAAATTTGCAACAACTGCCGCAGACGGAAAGACCTATCAGGTCGAATTCTACAATCTTGACGTCATTATTTCTGTTGGTTATCGTGTCAAATCCAAACGAGGCACACAGTTCCGTATCTGGGCAACTGGCATTTTGAAAGAATATATGCGCAAGGGATTTGCGCTGGATGACGAACGCCTGAAAAACCTGGGCGGCGGTGGATATTTCAAAGAGCTGTTGGAACGTATCCGTGACATCCGTGCTTCCGAAAAAGTGTTTTATCGTCAGGTTCTGGAAATCTATGCAACCAGCATTGACTACGACCCAAAAGCAGAAATCTCCGTCCAGTTCTTCAAAAAAGTTCAGAATAAAATTCATTATGCCATCCACGGTCAGACTGCCGCCGAGGTCATTTACAACCGTGCAGATGCCGAAAAGGAATTTATGGGTCTGACCACTTTTGCAGGAAACCAGCCCACTTTACGAGAAGCTACTATTGCCAAAAACTATCTGAACGAGAAAGAGCTTCGTGCTATGGGGCAGTTGGTTTCCGGTTATCTGGATTTTGCTGAGCGTCAGGCAGAACGTGAACAGCCCATGACAATGCAGGATTGGGCAAACCACCTTGACCGTATTCTGACTATGAGCGGCGAGCAGCTGCTTGTTGGCAATGGCAGTGTGACCCACAAGCAGGCAGTGGACAAAGCTACTACCGAATATCGGAAATATAACGCTAAAACCCTCAGTGATGTGGAGCAGGATTATCTGGATTCCATTAAGTTTCTGGAGCAGAAAGCAGACAAGAAATAACTGTTTTGTGAGGTTTTTATGTCACAGGAAAAGATAAAAGTTTACATTTACACCCGTGTTTCCACGACCATGCAGATTGATGGATACTCGCTGGATGCACAGAAAGCTCGCATGAAAGCCTCTGCAGACTTCAACGACTACCAGATCGTCGGCGAATACGAGGATGCAGGCAAATCGGGTAAATCCATTGAAGGCCGTGCTTCTTTTTGCCGGATGATGGAGGGCATCAAATCCGGCAAGGACGGTGTTGCCTATGTGCTGGTGTTCAAGCTCTCCCGTTTTGGCCGCAACGCTGCCGATGTACTGTCTACCCTGCAGGTAATGCAGGATTTTGGTGTGAACCTGATTTGCGTGGAAGACGGCATTGATTCTTCTAAAGACGCTGGCAAACTGATGATTTCCGTTCTGTCCGCTGTCGCTGAAATCGAACGTGAGAACATCCGTGTCCAAACCATGGAAGGCCGCATTCAGAAGGCACGGGAAGGTCGCTGGAACGGCGGTTTTGCGCCTTATGGCTATCGTTTGGTTGACGGTGTGCTGCAAATCAATGAGGATGAAGCCCCTGCCATTCGCACGATTTTTGAGCAATATGTAAACACGGACACAGGTGCAAATGGTCTTTCCAAATATCTGGAGACCCACGGCTTTCAGAAACTTGCTCGTCAAAATGGCACCTCTCCCCTTTTCAGTGCAACATTGATTCGTGCCATCCTGAAGAACCCCGTCTACTGCGGAAAAATCGCCTTTGGTCGCCGCAAACTCGAAAAGATTCACGGCACCCGGAACGAATATCATCAGGTTCCACAGGAGAATTATTTGCTGGTGGACGGCCTGCACGAGGGCATCGTATCGGAAGAATTGTGGAACGCCGCACAGGTCAAGCTGTTGGCGCAGTCCAAACGATACGAACCAGTCAACCGCAGCAAGACGGAACAGGCGCATTTATTATCCGCCCTTGTCAAGTGCCCCATTTGCGGTGCTGGAATGTACAGCAACAAATGCACCAAACGAAAGAAAGATGGCACACCCTATAAATCTTTCTCTTATTACAGTTGCAAGCACCGCAAGATGCAACGTGGGCAAAAATGCGATTTCAACAAGCAAATTCAGGAAGAAGTTCTGGACAACGCCGTGGTGGAGGTTATCATCAAACTGGTCAGCAATCCAAAGTTTGCCGCCATGATGCAGGAGAAGATCAACAGCAAAGTAGACACCACCGCCATTGAACAGGAAATTGCTGCCGCTGAAAAGCAGTTGCGGCAGTATTATTCCATCAAGTCCAAAATTATGGAGGAGATCGACACACTTGACCCGGATGACCGCCACTACATCATCCGCAAATCTGACCTTGACGAGCGGCTTTACAGGATGTACGATAAAATCGAGGAAGCAGAAAACAACCTGATGGATGCCCGTGCAAAGAAGCAGGCGATCGAAGCGGATAAAGTCACGGGCGATAACATTTACAAAGTTCTCATCTGCTTTGAAAAGCTCTACAATGTGATGAATCCCCTTGAACGCAAAAAGCTGATGGAGCATCTGATTTCTGAAATTCAGATCTACCCGGAGCGTCAGCCGAACGGTCAGTGGCTCAAATCCATCAAATTCAGACTGCCTATCGTCGAAAACGACATTGATCTGCGTTTGGACAATGAAAGTCATACCGAGTGCGTACTCTTGATGTCAAAAGTTCAGTAATATCGTACGATGATTCGTCCAATATTGTTCGGACATCATTTTACAGTCTGAACCGTTCTCGTCCAGTGTAGGATTTGGACGCCAGCGAAATACAGACACAAAAATACCCCTCCCGGCCATCATGGTCAGGAGGGTTTTGATTTGTCCTGTTCTTACTTAAAAAGTCGGGTAGTGAAAGCCCACCTCAGAGCTTTAGAAACAGCATTCCAAGCACCACACCTGTCTCTTATACACATCTCCGAGCCCACGAGACCGATCAGTATCTCGT